>ENA-ORMO01000011-ORMO01000011.1-human-gut-metagenome-genome-assembly--contig:-NODE-11-length-250031-cov-6.725910_pt1 | contig 250031 bp, 228 predicted proteins | sample MGYA00242106_ERZ509001 | MGnify/ENA primary metagenome ERZ509001 (study PRJEB26280, sample SAMEA2338736) | human gut metagenome | biome: human gut; feature: human-associated habitat; material: faeces...
AAATACCGACCTCCAATCGTTAGATTTTTAGGTCTAACTTTTGGGGGTCGGTACAAGGCGAGCTTCTTTTTTATGTGCTTTCGATTATTCTTCTCTTATACTTCCGGTTTTTCTACCTGCACGATCGAGGTTTTCTGCATAGGAATCCGGCAGTTCTTGTTGCTTCCGAACTCTACAATCACAGTATCATCGGTCATGTCGATAATTACACCGTAAAATCCTGCTGTTGTCAGTACACTGTCGCCGATTGCTACGCTGGCCAGCAGTGCCTGCTGTTTTTTCTTTTCTTTCTGCTGCGGGCGAATTGCCATAAAATACATCAGTGCGCAGAAAAAGATAATGTAGCCGATTAAAAACATAGGTGACATTCCTCCAGTTGCTGTTAACATAAGTGCTTCCTCCTCAGGCTGCTGCCGCCTCGCTTCAGGCAGCCTTATATTCTTTTTTGATTCATCGGAATCCGGCGCCAGACACGTCAGCCCTGTTCTCCACGGGCCATACGCTCCAGCTTTTCTGCTTTATAATCAGCATACCGGTGCTCCTCGATTGCGTCGCGAATCTCTTTCATCATTGTATTATAAAAATACAAATTATGCAAGACACATAATCTCATTCCCAGCATTTCTTTTGCCTTAAACAGATGCCGGATATAGGCTCTGGAATAAGAGCGGCAGGCCGGACACTGACAGCCCTCTTCAATCGGTCTGTGATCCAGCTCATATTTCTGATTCAGAAGGTTTAATTTTCCATAATTGGTATATACATGGCTGTGGCGTCCGTTTCGTGACGGATATACACAGTCAAAGAAGTCTACGCCCCGGTCTACCGCCTCCAAAATATTGGCCGGCGTTCCTACGCCCATCAGATAAGTGGGCTTATTCTGGGGAAGGTGAGGAACCGTTACATCAAGAATGTGATACATCTCTTCATGGGTTTCTCCCACTGCCAGACCACCCAAGGCATAGCCGTCCAAATCCATGGCTGCTATGGTTTTTGCATGATTAATTCGAATCTCATCCACCACACCGCCCTGGTTGATTCCAAACAGAAGCTGCTCTTTGTTGATGGTATCCGGCAGGCCATTCAGCCTTGCCATCTCCTTTTTACACCGTTCTAGCCATCTCGTTGTCCGATCCACAGAATTCTGGATATAAGAGAAATCTGCGCGGCTGGGCGGGCACTCATCAAAGGCCATGGCAATGGTGGAGCCAAGGTTGGACTGAATCTGCATGCTTTCCTCCGGCCCCATAAAAATCCTGTGGCCGTCAATGTGAGACTGGAAATAAACGCCCTCTTCCTTGATTTTGCGCAGACCTGCCAGGGAAAATACCTGGAATCCGCCGGAATCCGTAAGAATGGGTCTGTCCCAGTTCATAAATTTGTGAAGTCCGCCAAACTCCTTAATCAGTTTATCCCCGGTTCTCACATGCAGGTGGTAGGTGTTGGACAGCTCCACCTGCGTGCCGATCTGGCGCAGATCGTCCGTAGAAACCGCGCCTTTGATTACGCCTACTGTTCCTACGTTCATAAATACCGGTGTCTGAATGGTTCCGTGAACCGTCTGGACCTGAGCTCTTTTTGCCCGTCCGTCTGTTGTAATCAGTTGATATTTCATACAATTCCCATTTCTGTTTTAAACATCAAAGTTACTTGTCTGCTGCTGCTTTTTTCTTACGGGTTGTCATTACATACCACAGGGCTCCTGTCACGCATACAGAAGAGTAGGTACCGCATACAATGCCGACCATCAGAGGAAGAGCAAATTCACGGATGGCAGACACGCCCATCAGGTACAATACAAATACCATAATGAAGGTTGTCAGCGATGTATTAATGCTTCTGGTAACAGTCTGGGTAATACTCTTATTTACCAGCTCTTCCAGAGTTTCCTTATTTCTGCCTGCTGCCAGGTTTTCACGAATACGGTCAAAGATAACAATGGTCGCATTAATGGAATATCCCACAATAGTCAGCATACATGCAATAAAGGTAGATCCGACGGACCACTTGGCCACTGCATAGAAGGTCAGCACTACCAGCACATCGTGTACCAGAGCCAGAATTGCACTGGCTGCAAACTTAATATTTTTAAACCGGAACCAGATGTAAAGGAGCATCAGAATCGTAGCCACGATCACAGCCCACAGAGCATCCTGCTTCATCTCCGCGCTGACTGCGCCGGAAATGCTTTCTGCCGTAATCTTTTCTGCCTCAACGCCAAAGTTTTCTACCATAGCGTCTTCGAGAGCCTGTCTCTGATCCACATTCAGGGTCTTGGTCTTGATAATTACCTCGTTTGTGCCTGCCACCTTCTGGGTCTGCACATCTGCATCACCAGTAATCTTGGATACCACAGGAACTACCTTGGAAGAAATATCCTCTAGGCTTAGATCCTCATTAAAGGTAACATTGGTGGAGGTTCCGCCGGTAAAGTCCATTCCATAATTCAAAGCTTTTCCGGTCTGGGTACGATTCAGGCCCATTGCCGCCCATCCAGCCACTACCATAACAATAGAAATCAGGAAGCAAAGCTTCTTCTTTCCCAGGAAATTCCAAACACGTCCGTCCTTCTTAATTCCGTAGAATTTAGCCTGATCAAAGCCCAGATGGTAAAGGGCCATCAGCGCTCCTCTTGTTACAAACAGGGCGGTAAACATGGACAGTACAATACCAATTGCAAGCGTTGTTGCAAATCCCTTTACTGTTCCGGAACCGCGGAAATACAGAACAGCCGCTGCAATCAGGGTAGTGATATTTCCGTCTACGATTGCAGAAAGCGCCTTGTTAAATCCTGTCTTAATCGCAGAATGAACGGTTTTTCCCACACCCAGCTCTTCCTTAATACGGGTAAAGATAATGACGTTCGCATCCACTGCCATACCTACGGAAAGGATAATTCCCGCAATACCCGGAAGGGTCAGAGTCACCTCAAAGGCAGACAGAAGAATCACGATCAGACCTACATACAGAGCCAGGGCAATAGAAGCTGCCACGCCGGGAATCAGATATGCGGCAATCATAAATACAACCACAATCCCAAAGCCCACAGCGCCTGCCTTTAAACTGGTGGAAATAGCCTCCTGTCCCAGCTTTGCACCTACTACATTAGAGCGCAGCTCTTCCAGCTCCAAGGACAGAGAACCGATACGGATGGTTGCAGCCAGGTCATTGGCCTCCTCATAGTCTGCCATACCGTCGATCTGGCACTGTCCTCCGGAAATAGCTTCCCGAACAACCGGATTGGAATAAATCTGTCCATCGTAAATAATGGCAATCCGCTTTCCTACATTGGCTGCCGTTGCATCTGCAAAGGCCTTGCTTCCTTCTTCGGTAAAGGTCAGGCTGACAATGTATCCCTTCGCGCCGCCGCCCTGATCGATCACTCCTGCCTTGGCAGAAGCCACCTGATCGCCAGTCAACAGCACCTGACCGTTTTCATCGGCAAAAATCAGAGAACCGGGCTTACCCAGCTCCTCCAGAATCGCATTGGCATCGGATACTCCCGGAATATCAATATTGATCCGGTTATTTCCTTCCTGGTAAACCTCTGCCTCAGTACTGTAATTCTGTACTCTTTGCTGAAGCTTATAAATGGTATCCGACATTTCTTCCTGACCAGGATCTTCCTCTACTGCCTGATAAGTAATGCTGACACCGCCTGCCAGATCCAGTCCCAGCTTAATGTCATCCATGGTATCATAACCCAGGAAGCCAAAAAGCCCCACTGCAATCAGCAGAATCAGCAGGCCAATAAGCCCCTTTCCTTTACTGCTTTTCATCTCATTTCTCCTCTCCTTATTCCTCTTCAGCCAGGGCAGCCTTAATCATAATGGCACACTCAATTCTCTTTTTCTGCATTTCACAGCCAATATCATAGGCATCGGTAATGCAGCCGTGGAAATTGTAGGAATTGGCCGCACATCCGCCACTGCAGTAAAATCTGGCGAAGCACTTCCGGCATTTTTCCTTTGCGTACACATTGCAGAGTTTAAATTCATCCCGAATATCAGTCCGGGTAACTCCCGTATCAACATTTCCCATCAGGAACTCCTCCTGTCCTACAAACTGATGACAGGGGTAAAGATCTCCCCAGGGCGTAACTGCCAGGTACTCTGTTCCTGAACCGCAGCCAGACAGACGCTTGGCTACACAGGGTCCCTGATTCAAATCAATCATAAAGTGGAAGAAGTTAAAGCCTCTTCCCTCTTTTTTACGCTTAATATATTCCACAGCCAGCTTATCATACTCTTCCAGAATCTTCGGCAGATCCTCCTCACGAATTGCGTAGGGTTCCTCCGGAGAAGCCACAACCGGCTCAATAGACATCTGCTCAAAGCCCAGATCCGCAAAATGCTTCACATCCTCGGAAAAGTCCAGATTGTTGCGGGTAAAGGTGCCACGCACATAATAATCCTTTCCGGCACGGCTCTCTGCAAACTTCTGGAACTTGGGAACAATAATATCATAGCTGCTGCCATGACCGTTTCTAGTAGGACGCATCAAGTCGTTGACCTCCTTGCGGCCGTCCAGACTCATAACCACATTGCTCATTTCCTTATTGCAGAAATCCATAATTTCATCATTTAACAGCACACCGTTGGTGGTAATTGTAAAACGGAAGTGCTTTCCATGGGCTTCTTCCTGAGAGCGGCCATACTCAACCAGCTGCTTTACCACATCCCAGTTCATCAGCGGCTCGCCGCCGAAAAAGTCTACTTCCAGATTTCTTCTATTGCCGGAATTGGCAATCAGGAAATCCAGAGCCTTTTTTCCTACTTCAAAGCTCATAAGAGCCCGTCTGCCATGATACTCGCCCTCTTCTGCAAAGCAGTATTTGCAGCCCAGGTTACAGTCATGGGCAATATGCAGACACAACGCCTTTACGACAGTTTTGCGCTGCTTAAAATCTGTTACATACTCCTGATAAACGTCTGCGGTATACAGCTCCTCTGCATCAATCAGAGCCTGAACCTCATCCAGCGCCTCCTCTGCATCAGAGCGGTTGTAGGACTGAGACAGCAGATCCAGAACCCGCGCTTTGGCATCTGCCGGAATAGCCATCGGCTTGCGCAGCTCGCCCATTACCGGCTCTAACAGCTCTACTGCATCATAAACTACATCGTCCACTACATGGACGGAGCCACTGGAAATATCCATAACAATATTGTATCCGTTGTTTTTGTACTGATGAATCACTATATCTCTCCTTATCTTTCAGCTGTTCTCTTACAGGATGCGCTTTCCTATGAACGAAAAAGATCCCCTACGATCCGGGACCATAGGGGATCTTTTGGCTTCCTTATCTTGGCTTGAAGCGCTGTCCGATCATTATCTGTTCGGGTTCTCGCAGCTCTGGTTGCCAACGGTGCAGGAAGTCTTGCATGCAGACTGGCAGGAAGTCTGGCACTCGCCGCAGCCGCCCTTTTTCATGGACTCTTTCAGAGTCTTGTTATTTAAAGTCTTTACGTGCTTCATACGTTTCGCCTCCTATGCTATGCTTAGAATTCAACGAAATTATATCATATCTTGTCATAGTGTGCAAGCTAAAGTTCCCTGTTTTCACTGTGGACGGAATCTGCTGTAGGTATGGCCGGGAAGCATCCCCCCACGGTAAGAGGCCAGCTCACTGACCGTTACCAGCTGAAAGCCCCGGTTGACTAGCTCTGGAATCAGAACCTCGCTGGCATCGGCTGTGGTCTCATAAAGGTCATGCATCAGAATAATGTCTCCGTCCTTTGCCTGCTCCAACACAGTCTGAATTGTTGTCTGCGCATCTCTTGTTTTCCAGTCCAGCGTATCAATGGACCAGAGCACGGCCGGCATGGAAATAGCTCCTACAATATTCATTCCCGCCTCGCTTCTTGCGCCTCCGCAGGGCCGCATCAGCACCGGGGAAATTCCACAGGCATCTGATACCACCTGATTGGTCCGCGCCAGCTGACTGGCCAGCTCTTCCGGCGGAACCTTGGTCATAAGCGTATGATCGTAGGTATGGTTTGCCACCTCACATCCAAGCTCCTCCATTTTTTTGACTACATTCATCCGCTTTTCCGCCTGTTTTCCTACCATAAAAAATGTGGCTCTGCTGTTGTACTTCTCCAAAGCTGCCAGAATTCTCGGAGTTGCGTGTGCAGAGGGACCGTCATCATAGGTCAAAGCAAGCATCGGCTTTGTCGGATCAATATTTCCTGCATAGGTATTTCTACCTTCGTTTTTCTTCACAATGGAAATCCGAATTCCGTCAATCCGCAGTCCTGCTCCGCTGACTCCTGCCTCCTCCCCGTTCTTCATCCAGTCTGTCCACTGCTGATTCTGAAGAACACTGTAAAGAACATCGTAATTTTCACCCAGTTCTCCTGTCAGCTTCATACTGACTGCCTCTAAAGGCATGGCCCCCTGAGAGGAGCCGCCCTCTCCAGCATCCTCAACCCAATCCAGCCAGCCGCTTCCGCTCAAATTTACCCGATAAGCAATGGTACCTGTCATATCCTCTGGCTGGTTATGAACAGTCGCACGAAAAGCTGTAATAAACTGATTGACCGGCGCCATGCAATAAGAATTGTCTGAAAAAAAATGACTCCAGCCTACCTGATTGACATAAATTCCGTACATCGCTCCAATATCCGGAAGATGATTCGTCCAGCTTTTCGCAGGAATATCTGACGGCGCTGTTCCTCCTTCTCCTGTATCTGACACATTGGCTGCCTCCAGGTCTGTTCCGTCAGCCGATTTTTTATTTTGTGCCAGAATCATGTCGGACTGTCCTGAAGCCTCAGCTGAATTTCTCTTTCCAATTCGGCCTGCAGCCAAAAACAGAACCAGCACACAGACAGCAGCCATTCCTGCATAAATTAGATGGCGGCTTCTGCGGGCACTGTGGCGGCGTTTTGCCTGACTGGTTTTCCTGTTCTGTGTATGGCGATTCTGCATCCGCCGCAGCTCATCCTCTCCCAGATAGCGGCTCGAAACACGACGCTGGCCTCCTGCAGCCGCGCTGTATCCCTGAGCTCGGTTCCGGCCTCCTGCAGCCGTGCTGTGTCCCTGGGCCCGGTTCTGACCTCCTGTTGCTCTGCTGTATCCCTGATTTCGACCTTCCTGCCCTGAATTTGTGTATGCGGTTCCTCTCATTCCCGAGCGAATTGTCATAACCTCCGGCTGGCTTTGGGCCTTTTTCAGCTGCCGGCTTCCTTCTCCCACCGCTTTTTTCTGGCCGCTTCCGCTTCTCTCTCCTGATGCTTTTCTCTGGCCGCTTCCGGTTTTCTCCCCTGCCGCTCTTTTCTGGCCGCTTCCACCGCCTTCTCCTGCCTTCTTTTTGGTTCCGCCTCCGACTGCAGACCGGCCATTTTTCTGCCCAGACTTACCTCCAGCCACCCGGTCTGACTGTTCTGTCGGAGACAATGTCGGCCAGTTTCTTTCTGCCGAATTCCTCCTGACTGTACTTCTTTCCCTCTCCATGCAACTCCTCTGCCTTCTATTTTTTATATAAAAGATCCTCTTTCCGTTTTCAGATCTTTCCTAAAAACTCTGATATTTTAAGAAAGAAGCTCGCTTGCGAGCTTCTCCGCCTACGGCGGGTCGTCTCATCAGCCCAATTCTCCTCCAACCCATGGAGATCCCCGCGGAGCGTTTTTATGTCATAGGCATACCCTATGACATGAAAAACACTAATTCTAGTATGTCTTCTCACCAGATATAGTATAACAGCCCTGTTTTTACTGTCAATAGAAATCAGAGGAAACTGCTCTTTCTTGCGAATTCTCTGTCTCAGACAGACACTGCAATGCAATTTACCCCCTTCCGTTCATCTGCAAAAGAAGAATCTCACCTGCGAATTTTTCCTACTGAACGCAAGAAACCCCGGCGCTGTCACCAACGCCGGGGTTTTCACACATCTTTATTCGTCTATTTCTGTATCATCAATCTCAAATACTTCCGCAGCCTCGTCCAGACTATCGCCATCATCCTCTGGCAGGATCAGGTTCTCATCATCCTCATCCTCAGACAGAAGAATCTCGTCATCCTTCAGAACCTCGTCAGTATCCAGCTTAACGGAACGATAACGCTTCATTCCAGTACCAGCCGGAATCAGCTTACCAATCAGAACGTTCTCCTTCAGACCGATCAGGTGATCCACTTTACCGTTGATTGCAGCCTCAGTCAGAACCTTGGTAGTCTCCTGGAAGGATGCAGCTGACAGGAAGGAATCTGTTGCAAGAGATGCCTTGGTAATACCCAGCATAACCTGCTTGCCCTCTGCCGGCTTCTTGCCTTCTGCAATCAGAGCCTCGTTCATCTCGTTAAAGTCAAGAACGTCCATGGATACGCCCGGAAGCACATCACTGTCTCCGCTTTCCTCGATCTTGATCTTCTTTAACATCTGGTGCACAATCATCTCAACGTGCTTATCGTTGATTTCTACACCCTGCAGACGGTAAACTCGCTGTACCTCGCGAAGCATATAGTCCTGAACTGCGCGAACGCCCTTAATCTTCAGGATATCGTGCGGATTGACACTACCCTCGGTCAGCTCATCACCGGCCTCAATCACCTGCTCGTCCTGAACCTTAATTCTGGAACCGTAAGGAATCAGATAGGTCTTGGAGTTGCCGGTTTCTGTATCGGTAACAACAATCTCACGCTTCTTCTTTGTATCTTTAATATTTACCACGCCGCCGAACTCGGAAATAATAGCAAGTCCCTTCGGCTTACGGGCCTCAAAAAGCTCCTCGACACGAGGAAGACCCTGTGTAATATCGCCACCGGCAACACCGCCCGTATGGAAGGTACGCATGGTCAGCTGAGTACCAGGCTCACCGATAGACTGTGCAGCAATAATACCAACTGCCTCACCAACCTGAACCGGCTGTCCTGTAGCCATGTTTGCGCCGTAGCACTTTGCACAGATTCCCACATGAGACTTACAGGTAAGCACAGTACGGATCTTTACGGAATCACGTCCCAGCTTCTCTAATACCTTCATCACCGCTGCAGCACGCTTCGGTGTACACATGTGGTTTGCCTTTACAACAACCTCACCGGTATCCGGGTCGGTAATGGTTTCTGCAATATAACGTCCGGTAATACGCTCCTGCAGGCTCTCGATGGTTTCCTTACCGTCAGAGAATGCCTTGATCTCCATGTAGGGGATCTCCTTGCCTTCGCAGCAGTCTACCTCACGGACAATCAGATCCTGAGATACGTCAACCAGACGACGGGTCAGGTAACCAGAGTCCGCTGTACGCAGCGCCGTATCGGACAGACCTTTACGAGCACCGTGAGCAGAGATGAAGTACTCCAGTACGTCCAGACCCTCACGGAAGTTGGACTTAATTGGCAGCTCGATGGTGTGACCGGTTGTATCGGCCATCAATCCTCGCATACCTGCCAGCTGTTTAATCTGCTTATCAGAACCTCGAGCTCCGGAGTCAGCCATCATGTAGATGTTGTTATACTTATCCAGGCCGGTCAGCAGATCGTGGGTCAGCTGATCATCCGTTGTCTTCCAGGTTTCAATAACCTCTTTATAACGCTCCTCCTCGGTAATCAGACCGCGGCGGTAGTTCTTTGCAATCCGGTCTACGGTAGCCTGTGCCTCAGCAATCAGTCTCGGCTTGGACTCCGGCACCGTCATATCAGAAATAGATACCGTCATGGCTGCTCTGGTAGAATATTTGTAACCAATAGCCTTAATATCATCCAGGGTTACAGCAGTCTGAGTAGCGCCATGTACATTAATAACCTTCTCCAGAATCTTCTTCAGCTGTTTCTTTCCTACATGGAAGTCTACCTCAAGAAGCAGTTCATTTCCCTCCACACTTCTGTCTACAAATCCCAGATCCTGCGGAATAATCTCATTGAAAATAAAACGTCCTACTGTAGATTCTACCACGCCGCTGTGAACCGTGCCGTCAGGCATGGTTTTTGTCACACGGGCCTTGATCCTGGAATGCAGAGTAACAACTCCGTTTTCATAAGCAAGAATTGCTTCATTTACGCTCTTGAAGATCTTGCCCTCACCCTTTGCACCTGGGCGCTCCTGGGTCAGGTAGTAAATACCAAGAACCATATCCTGAGACGGAACCGCTACAGGACCACCATCAGACGGCTTCAGCAGGTTGTTGGGAGAAAGAAGCAGGAAGCGACACTCTGCCTGGGCCTCTACAGACAGAGGCAGATGTACAGCCATCTGGTCACCGTCGAAGTCCGCATTGAACGCGGTACATACAAGCGGATGCAGCTTGATTGCCTTACCTTCTACCAGAATCGGTTCGAATGCCTGAATACCCAGTCTGTGCAGAGTAGGCGCACGGTTCAGCATAACAGGATGCTCTTTAATAACATCCTCCAGCACATCCCATACCTCTGTCTGCAGGCGCTCTACCATCTTCTTTGCGCTCTTGATATTGTGTGCAGTTCCGTTCTGAACCAGCTCCTTCATAACGAAGGGCTTAAACAGCTCAATCGCCATCTCTTTAGGAAGACCGCACTGATAAATCTTTAACTCCGGTCCTACAACGATAACGGAACGTCCGGAATAGTCAACTCGCTTACCAAGCAGGTTCTGACGGAAACGTCCCTGCTTACCTTTCAGCATATCGGAAAGAGACTTTAACGCACGGTTTCCCGGGCCGGTAACCGGTCTGCCCCGGCGGCCGTTGTCGATCAGAGCGTCCACAGCCTCCTGAAGCATACGTTTCTCGTTACGAACAATAATATCCGGTGCGCCCAGCTCCAGCAGACGGGCCAGACGGTTATTTCTGTTGATAATTCTTCTGTATAAGTCATTTAAGTCAGAGGTAGCAAAACGGCCGCCGTCCAGCTGTACCATAGGACGGATATCCGGCGGAATTACCGGAATTACGGTCATGATCATCCATTCCGGCTTGTTTCCGGAATTACGGAAGGCCTCAACAACCTCCAGACGCTTAATAATGCGGGCTCTCTTTTGGCCGCTGGCATCCTTTAACTCTTTCTTTAACTGCTCAGACTCCTTCTCCAGGTCAATCGCCTGCAGCAGTTCCAGGATGGACTCTGCGCCCATTCCCACGCGGAAGGAGCCGTAGCCCCATTTCTCCACTTCCTCCCGGTACTCCTTCTCAGACAGAACCTGCTTATACTGCAGGCTGGTCTGTCCCTGGTCCAGGACAATATAGGATGCGAAATACAGCACCTTCTCCAGAATACGGGGAGAAATATCCAGGATCAGTCCCATCCGGCTGGGGATTCCCTTAAAATACCAGATGTGGGACACAGGAGCGGCCAGCTGGATGTGGCCGATACGCTCTCTGCGGACACTGGCCTTGGTTACTTCTACGCCGCATCGGTCACAGATTACGCCTTTATAACGGATCTTTTTATATTTGCCACAATGACATTCCCAGTCCTTGCTGGGTCCGAAAATACGCTCACAGAACAGGCCGTCCCGCTCGGGCTTTAAGGTCCGGTAGTTAATAGTCTCAGGCTTTTTTACCTCGCCGTGGGACCACTCCAGAATCTTTTCCGGGGAAGCCAGGCCAATCTTAATGGCGTCAAATGTCAATGGCTGATAAGTTTCATTTGTCTCAGGCATGAGCGATACTCCCTTCTATTATTCTTCGTCAGAGTCATCGAAATCCAAATCAATGGAATCCATATCCTCGTCAAAATCATCACTGCTGTCCTCGTCTACATCAACCAGCTCTCCGCCTTCGAACTCCTGCTTCTGATAGCCGTAGTCACCGAAGGATTCCTCCCGGTTGTAGTGACGGTCGCCTTCAATAATGGACCGCAGATCGGTCTCATCGTAATCTACGTTTTCACCAATCTCTACTTCAGTATTGTCGTCACGCAGTACACGGACATCCAGGCCCAGAGACTGAAGCTCTTTTAACAGAACCTTAAAGGACTCCGGAACTCCCGGCTCAGGGATATTCTCACCCTTGATAATCGCCTCGTAGGTCTTCACACGTCCGACAACATCATCAGACTTCACAGTCAGGATCTCCTGCAGGGTATAGGATGCACCATACGCCTCCAGAGCCCAAACCTCCATCTCTCCGAAACGCTGTCCGCCGAACTGAGCTTTACCGCCCAGAGGCTGTTGTGTAACCAGGGAGTATGGGCCAGTAGAACGTGCATGGATCTTATCGTCTACCAGGTGATGCAGCTTCAGGTAATGCATGTGTCCAATGGTAACGGCTCCATCAAAATACTCTCCGGTACGTCCATCTCTTAAGCGGACCTTTCCGTCTCTGCCAATGGGTACGCCCTTCCACAGCTCTCTGTGCACTCTGTTCTCAGACAGATACCCGATTGCCTCCGGAACAAGCTGTTCTTTATAAAGCTGCTCAAAGGTTTCTCCATTCCATGGCTGTCCGGAAGGCGTCTCTGTGACACCGTCCTTTTCCCATTCTGCTTTCTCTGCCTCGTCAAAGGGCAGGTTTACATAGTGGTTTGCCAGCTCCAGGGTATCCTGTATATCATTCTCGTTTGCGCCGTCGAAGATCGGTGTGGAAACGTTAAAGCCAAGTGCTCTTGCGGCAAGGCTTAAGTGGATCTCAAGCACCTGTCCGATGTTCATACGGGAAGGCACGCCCAGAGGATTCAGTACAATATCAAGAGGACGGCCATTTGGCAGGAAAGGCATATCCTCTACAGGAAGCACGCGGGAAACAACACCCTTATTACCATGACGTCCAGCCATCTTATCACCTACAGAAATCTTACGTTTCTGAGCGATATAGATACGTACCGTCTGATTTACTCCCGGTGAAAGCTCATCGCCGTTTTCTCTTGTAAATACCTTTGCATCTACAATAATTCCATATGCTCCGTGAGGTACCTTTAAGGAGGTATCACGGACTTCTCTTGCCTTCTCACCGAAGATCGCACGCAGGAGACGTTCTTCTGCTGTCAGTTCAGTTTCTCCCTTTGGAGTAACCTTTCCTACCAGAATATCTCCGGCACGGACCTCAGCACCGATACGGATAATACCACGTTCATCCAGATCCTTTAATGCATCCTCGCCTACACCGGGAACATCTCTGGTGATTTCTTCCGGTCCCAGCTTGGTGTCACGGGCCTCCGCCTCATACTCTTCGATATGAATAGAGGTATATACGTCATCCTGAACCAGACGCTCGGAAAGCAGAACCGCATCCTCGTAGTTGTAGCCTTCCCAGGTCATAAAACCGATCAGCGGGTTCTTTCCAAGGGCAATCTCGCCGTTGGAAGTAGAAGGACCATCTGCGATCACCTCGCCGGCCTCTACATGATCATTCTTATATACGATCGGCTTCTGGTTGTAGCAGTTGCTCTGGTTACTTCTCTTGAACTTTGTCAAATGGTATACATCTTTGTTTCCATCGGAATCTCTCTTGATAATGATCTCGTTGGAAGCGGAGCGTTCTACCACACCGGCATTCTTTGCCACTACGCAGACACCGGAGTCAACGGCAGCCTTTGCCTCAATACCGGTACCTACTACAGGAGCCTCTGTACTCAACAGCGGCACGGCCTGACGCTGCATGTTGGATCCCATCAGAGCACGGTTTGCGTCATCGTTCTGAAGGAATGGGATCATAGCAGTAGCCACGGAGAATACCATCTTCGGGGATACGTCCATCAGGTCAATGGTTCGCTTCTGGAACTCGGAGGTTTCTGTCTGGAAACGTCCGGATACGTTATTGTGAACGAAATGTCCCTCTTCATCCAGAGCCTCGTTCGCCTGTGCCACGATAAAGTTGTCCTCTTCATCTGCAGTCAGGTATACTACATCATCGGTGACTCTTGGATTGGCAGGATCAGCGGTCTTATCTACTACGCGGTAAGGCGCTTCGATAAAGCCGTACTGGTTTACTCTCGCATAGCTTGCCAGAGAGTTGATCAGACCGATGTTGGGGCCCTCAGGAGTCTCGATGGGGCACATACGGCCATAGTGTGTATAGTGAACATCTCGCACCTCGAATCCGGCACGGTCTCTTGACAGACCGCCAGGACCCAGGGCGGAAAGACGTCTCTTATGGGTCAGTTCAGCCAGAGGGTTGTTCTGATCCATAAACTGTGACAGCTGGGAGCTTCCAAAGAACTCCTTTACAGCAGCCGTTACAGGCTTGATATTGATCAGGGACTGCGGTGTGATGCCGTCTACGTCCTGAGTAGTCATACGCTCTCTTACCACACGCTCCATACGTGACAGACCAATGCGGTACTGGTTCTGGAGCAGCTCGCCTACGGCACGGATACGGCGGTTGCCAAGATGGTCGATATCATCAGCCGTTCCCACTTCCTCTTCCAGATGCATATTGTAGTTGATGGAAGCAATGATATCTTCCTTTGTGATATGCTTTGGAATCAGATCGTGGATATTCTTTCGAATTTCTTCCTTTAAAAGCTCCTCATCCGAACCTGCTTTTTCCAGAATAGCAGACAGCACAGGGTAGTATACTAATTCTGTAACGCCAACCTCCTCCGGATCGAAGGAAACATGAGCGTCAAGCTCAACCATCATATTGGAAAGAACCTTCTGCTTTCTGTTTGATCCTTCTACCCATACGAAGGGAACGCCGGAGTTCTGCAGACGCATCGCAGACTCCTTATCAAGCTTTGTGCCTGCCTCGGCTAAAATCTCACCTGTCTCCTCATTCACCACATCCTCAGCCAGAACCTGGCCATTGAGGCGGAACTTAAAGGACAGCTTCTTATTAAATTTATAACGTCCCACCTTTGCCAGATCATATCTTCTGGGATCAAAGAACATACTGTTGAGCAGGCTCTCCGCGCTGTCAACGGATAACGGCTCACCGGGACGGATCTTCTTGTACAGCTCTAACAGACCGTCCTGATAGTTATCGGAGGTATCCTTTCCGAAGCTGGCAAGAAGCTTTGGCTCTTCGCCGAACAGTTCTAAAATCTCTGCATTGGTGCCGAAGCCCAGAGCACGGATCAGCACGGTAACAGGAACCTTACGGGTTCTGTCCACGCGGACATAAAATACATCGTTGGAGTCTGTCTCGTACTCCAGCCATGCGCCGCGGTTGGGGATCACAGTACATGTATATAACTCCTTACCCACCTTATCGTGACCAATGCCATAGTAGATACCAGGGGAACGCACAAGCTGGCTGACGATAACACGTTCTGCACCGTTGATAACGAAGGAGCCCGTGTCTGTCATCAGAGGCAGATCTCCCATGAATATCTCATGTTCGTTCATCTCATCTTTATCTTTATTGTACAGTCTAACCTTTACCTTAAGTGGTGCCGCGTAAGTGGCATCGCGTTCCTTACACTCTTCGATGGTGTACTTGACATCATCCTTACATAATGTAAAGTCAACGAATTCCAGGCTCAGATGTCCTGCGAAGTCAGTGATCGGAGAGATGTCATCAAATGCTTCCTTCAGTCCTTCGTCTAAGAACCACTGATAGGAGTCTTTCTGAATCTCGATCAGGTTTGGCATCTGAAGGACTTCCTTCTGCCTTGAATAGCTCATTCTTACGCTTTTCCCGGCCGGTACCGGACGTATTCTGCTTTTCTCCATTGACGTTTCACCCCTGTTTTCTAATTTGGTTGCAATATCCCGTCCGGCTGGAGAATGCGCATCTCTTCCAGCACTCCGGGCCATTACTGTCGTTCTCGGTAATCGGGCGCCGCAGAATGGGCGCAAAAAGCCCACGTCGCCACAATAGTGCACACTCCATAATAACATAGGGACGTCAAGGTGTCAAGAATTTTTTCTTGCTTTTTTCTTACAAAAATGATATACTGTTATAGAATGTCTTCTGGCAGGTATGACAAGTTTTTACTGCAAAGGAGAAGGAAATTATTTACAGTCTGGAGGTATACCGATATGGTACAAACCATTCTAAATGTATTGCTGATACTTCTGGCGATCGCTGCAATCGTACTTGTGATCCTCTATTTTCTGGGAAGCAAGCTGCAGAAGCGTCAGGCAGAGCAGCAGCAGATGCTGGATGCTGCTGCACAGACCGTATCCATCCTGGTCATTGATAAAAAGAAGCTCAAGCTCACACAGTCCGGGCTTCCCAAGATGGTAGTGGACCAGACGCCCAAGTATATGCGCTGGGCCAAAGTTCCCGTTGTAAAAGCAAAGATCGGTCCCAAGGTGATGACTCTGATCGCCGACGCAGGAGTATTTGAGTCTCTTCCTGTAAAGACAGAGGCAAAAGTAGTCTTAAGCGGTATCTACATTACACAGATCAAAAGCGTTCGGGGAGGTGCCATCCCTGCTCCTCCAAAGAAAAAGGGATTTTTTGCAAGATTTAAAAAGGACAAGCAGTAATTCAAAAGCAGCCGGTATCTGAAGGTTTCAGACGCCGGCTGCTTTTATATTTCTTTTTTATGTTTCTGTTTTATCCAGACAGAACTATGCTGTACATGACTGCACATCCACGCAGATACGGCAATCCGACATATGCTCATAGTTAATGTCCAGGGAATAATCTACATTGACCTTTATGCTGTTCTCCTGCTCTTCCACATAAAAGTGATTGGCCTGAATGCCGATCACCAGATTGCCCACAGGAGTGCTGTAGCAGGAAAGGTTCTTTTTATTCTTTTCAAACAGCATACGGCTGTTCGTAACACCCTTTTTTATAATATCCATGGAAGAAGGGGAAATTTTAATGACATTTTTCACCCGCTCCTCCGCTCCTTCCAGTATCTCTTCATAAAGGATATAATGCTTTCCGTTTTTCTGATAATAATCCCCGCGGACAATCATTTCCACATCGTTATCCTCATGATCCAGAGTATGAACACCACGGATGGTAATCAGTACATCTTTTGTCATGCCGTTCTCCTCCTTCTTTTATACCGGCTGTATCGTTTAAGCAAACCGTTTCAGGCCGTGCTCCAGAAGCATGTCTACCAGCTGCTCCTTGCCAATTCCTCTGGCCTCCCACAGCATGGGGTACATACTGATAGCAGTGAATCCGGGCATGGTGTTGATTTCATTAAATACCACTTCTCCATCTTCTTTTACGAAAAAGTCCACTCTGGACAAGCCGTAGCCGTCTACCGCCTTAAAAATGGCCGCCGCCGCCCTGCGGATCTTCTCCGCAGCGTCTCCCGGAAGCTCAGGGTCTGTCACTGTCTTTGATTCTGCGTTGTAATACTTTGCGTCAAAATCATAAAAATCTGCCGCAGCCAGGATTTCACCCACGCCGGAAGCCTTCACTTCCTCGCTTCCTCCTCCGAATACAGCACACTCCACTTCACGACCCACGATCATCTCTTCTACCAGGATCTTGCGGTCATGGCAGGCTGCCTCTGTAAGTCCGGCCTCCAGCTCCTCCCGGTTATCCGCCTTGCTCACTCCCTTGGAAGAGCCTGCGTTGGAGGGTTTGATAAATACAGGATAGGCGAAGCGGCCTTCAATGCGGTTTACCACCTTGTTCATATCCTCAAGCTGCTCCTTCATCACCGGCACATAGGCCGCCTGCCTGATCCCCAGCTCATCTACAATGATCTTTGTATAAAGCTTATCCATGGAAACAGCGGATGCCAGTACTCCGCAGCCCACATACGGTATCTTTGCCAGCTCCAAAAGTCCCTGGATCGTGCCGTCCTCTCCGCAAAGGCCATGAAGAACCGGGAATACCACATCCAGCTTCACCTCTGTCATTGTCCCATTCTCCATAAACAGGGCGCACTTCTTCTCTGCATCCGGAAGGATTGCAGCAGAAACCGTTCCCTTTCTCCAGGACTCATCCCTGATTGCCTGGACAGAGTCCACCTTCAACCACTTTCCCTCCTGTGTAATTCCGATCAGAATCAGGTTATATTTATCTGTATTGATACGGTCAATCACATTGGCAGCCGACATACAGGACACAACGTGCTCCGAAGACTGCCCGCCGAAAATAACCGCTGCTGTTTTCTTTTCCATCGTCATTTTCACTCCTATTCCATCTTTCTGCCCCACAGGGCGTATACAGTATAGCATATGTGGAGATAAATAGAAATACCCCAAAACAATCAGGACGGCGGCTTTCGCGACCCAAATCGGCGATCGCGACCCAAAAATCCAAGAAAGGAGCCCCCAACGCCCTATGAAAAAACACCCTTCCTATTTTTTCCCATTCCCAATCTTCCACATCCTCCCCATCCTCCTTCTAACCCCCTTCCTGCTCCTGGCCTCCGCCCGCACCATCTCCCAGGAAACCATGGCCGCCAGAATCGCCCCGGACATCCTCCGTTTCCATGTTCTGGCCGAAAGCAACTCTCCAAAAGACCAATCCCTTAAGCTTGGCGTCCGCGATATCCTTTTAAGCCACATCCAGACACACGCCCCCAAAAACGCCACCAAGCCCCAACTGGCCCACTGGATCCTCCAGCAAAAAAACACCCTCACCCAGACCGCCGAAAGCTGGCTTACATCCCAGGGCTCCCCAGCCCCTGTATCCCTTACTCTGACCAAAGACTATTTCCCCACAAAATCCTACGGCGAAGCCTCCTTCCCCTGCGGCGTCTATGATGCCGTCCGGATTACCATAGGAAATGGAAAAGGACGCAACTGGTGGTGCGTCCTCTATCCCAGTCTCTGCCTTACCGATTCTTCCGCAAAAACTGTTCCCGAATCCTCGAAAAAAGAACTGGCAGAACATATGGCCCCTGATGATTACGAAACCATTTTCAATGAGCCTCCCAAAGTAGAGATCCGTTTCCATCTCCTGGAACTTCTCACCCCACAAAAGGACTGACCATCTCCCGGTCAGTCCCTCCCTGCATACAAAATCCTACTTTTTCTGACGATCCAGCATCTCCCTGAGCGCCTCGTCGCTCTCATCGATCCAGACGTCCTCTTCCTCTTCATTCAGGCCCAGATACTTTGCCAGCGTCCGCTCGTCATCACTGTTGTTCCAGCGGCTGATGTACCGGTCGATTTCTTCAAACTCGATTTCCCCTGCCAGATAACGCTCCTTAAAATTCTTCTCTTCCATATTTTACCTTCTCCCGCGGACAGGAAGAACATTTTCCTCCTGCTCCTTAATATTTTTCGAAACAGTAATCTCCTGATTATCAATATGCTCTCTGGCAGCCATCCTGGCCTCAGCCAGATTTCTCACCTTTAAGGCGCTTAAAATATGCTCATGCTCCACCATCAGCACCTGGCGCTTATCTGCATCCTTTATATATTCCAGACGGTAGCGGTACATCTGCTCTCTCAGGTTATTTAACATCTGCACCAGCTTTTCATTTCCCGTACTCTGGTAGATCACATCATGAAATGCTTCATCACTCTCTGCCATCTCCATAGGACTTCCGCTGCGGATCGCCCTGCAGAAATTCTCCTGGCACTGCTCCAGCCTGCGCAGATCCTCCGCTTCCATACGCTCGCAGGCCAGTTCAATCGCCAGCTCCTCCAGAGAACGGCGCACCTCCAGTACATCCCTCAGACTTTTTTCCGAGATTTTAGCCACTTCCGCTCCCTTTCGCGGGATCATAAGCACTAGTCCCTCAAGCTCCAGCTTCCGGATGGCTTCACGGATCGGAGTACGGCTCACCCCCAGCTTCTCAGCCAGCTGGATCTCCATAAGCCTCTCTCCCGGAGCCAGTTCCCCCTTTAAGATCGCCTGGCGCAGCGTATTAAACACCACGTCCCGAAGCGGAAGATACTCGTTCATATTTACCTTAAAATTATTGTCCATCATAATACTCTCCCCTGTGTTTTACCGCAGTCTGCCGGCTGCGCCTTGATTCATGTTATAAAAATTGGTAAGGTAAACCTGCTTTGCCAGATCTATCCCTTCCCCATACCGAAGCGCCTCGTATGCCTTTCTGGCTGAAGACGGATTGGAAAACAGACCGAATACAGTAGGCCCGCTTCCGCTCATCATAGCATTGATGGCCCCATATTCCTTCATCAGTTCCTCAATCTGTCCGATCACCGGATAGCGGCCCGCCGTTACCAGTTCAAGAACATTTCCAAACCTTCCTGCCACCTCATAGAGATCCCTTTTTCGGATTGCCTCCACCATTCCGTCAATATCAGGATGATCCTCAGGCCTCAGCGTCCTGGCATCCAGCATTTCATATACGGTTTTTGTGGAAACGCTGATCCCCGGCTTTGCGATCAGCACCTGGCACTGAGGCATGGATGGCAGACGGGTAAGTTTTTCACCGATTCCTTCCGAAAGGGCCGTTCCCCTCATGATGCAGTAGGGTATATCTGCTCCCAGCTTCACCCCCCGCTCCATCAGCTGTGAGGTTGTAAGCCCCAGTCCAAACATCCGGTTTACGCCGTAAAGCACGGATGCAGCATCAGTACTTCCTCCTGCCATCCCCGCTGATACAGGGATAAACTTTCTTAAGCGGATCGAAAGTCCTTCCTCAATACCAAATTCATCAAACAGCAGAGCCGCGGCCCGGTAAGCCAGATTCTGCTCATTGGACGGCAGATAAAAAAGATTAGTTTCCAAACGGATTCCCGGCTCCGCTGTCCGGTACAGGTCAATCCTGTCATGGAGACCCACTGTCTGCATGATCATGCGCACCTCATGGTATCCGTCCGGCTTTCTGCCCAGCACATCCAGAGCCAGATTGATCTTTCCGAATGCTTTTAAGCGTAAATGCGAAATCATTCTCCCCGCTCCCCTTTTTCTCTTTCTCGTTTATATGTCTGTTTTTATAATACATAACATTGTATACATGAAAATGCAAAGATTTTCAATATAAAAAATAAACAAAAAGTAATACTTATGAAAAAAGAGACGCCCATTTTCCAGACGTCTCCCATTTTTAATACTGTATATTCTTCTGCCGTATCAGATTAAACTGTATAATCCCTGTATTAAAATACTCATTTGCATATACAAGCGGCCTGTCCCGATCACTGTAATTTAATGTTTTAAGATACAGATAAGGTCTGGAACCCAGCTCCTTGACGGAAACGTATCCTTTCAGGCCCGGAATATCCGCCGGGTCTGCCGTATCGATCTCCACCTTGTCCCACTGGGCCTTTTCCCCGGAAAGGTCATAAATGTATCTGTAAATGGAATCCTCATAATGTGAAAACATCTCAAAGGATTCCTCTCCCCCGATCAGATCCATGCTAAAATAATCACGGCAGTAGGCGCAGATCTGATCATCTGCCAGAAACAGCTTTTCAGCAACAACGAGCTGTTCATCTGGCTGCATCTGTAAAAGAGAGCAGATTTCTTCCTCTCTTTTTATTTTCCGGATCTTCAAAAGACGGACTGAAGGCGTATATCCGCTTTTTTGGATCATCTGCGTAAGCTCCATACAGGGGCTGAAGGTAACCTTGATATCCAGAGAATCCACATTTACAAAGGTTCCCCGCCCCTGACGCCTGAAAATGATTCCCTCTGAGGCCAGGTCATTTAAGGCCTGTCGGATGGTGATCCGGCTTACGCCCAGCATTTCTGCCAAAGCCTCCTCTCTTGGAAGCTTATTGTCCCTTTTCAGATCCATTTCTTCTATATATTGAAGGATCGCCTCCTTCGCCTGCCCTGACAATGGTTTTATGCGTAATTTCTGAGTCGCCAAGGTGATTCCTCTCTTTCCTGTTTCCGATGTGCTTAAACATACATTCTAACTAAGATGATAGAAGAATCACTTTTTTTTGTCAAGAAATACAGTATATCATTTACGAAAGGCTTTTTTTCCATTGAGAAGCAGATTTAAAAGAATCGCGCTGATGCTTACCATAAATAAGCCGTTGCTGAGGATCATCTGAAGTGTTCCGGGAATATTTACAAACGCATCGGATGCGAATGCTGCACCTACGCCGATGGCAATACTGGTTCCCACGATTTTAAAATTATTATCCTTTGAGAAATCCAGTCTGGAAAGCATGGAAATTCCCGATGAAGTGATCACTCCGAACAAGGCCAGGGTAGCTCCTCCCAGCACACACTTGGGAACCGCTGTAAATACCGCAGAAATCTTTGGGAAAATTCCTGCCAGTATGATCATGATCCCTGCGGTCGTTATGACCGAACGGCTCTTTATCTTTGTTAAACCGATCAAACTCACATTTTCATTAAACATGGTAGATGGGACGGAATTAAATGCTCCTGTGATCATCTGAGCTACTGCCTGCCCGCGGATCCCCCGCTCCTTAATCTCATTTTCTGTTTCCACATCTGCAATTTCATCCATCACGGAAAATACGCCGATGCACTGGATCATATTGATAATGCAGAAAATCGTCATAAGGAAAATAGGCCACAGCTTAAATTCCGGCACTCCGTAAGCAAAAGGCTGAACCGGCTGGAATATCTCTGCCTGCGCAATGGAAGCAATATCCACCATATGTAAAAAACATCCTGCAGCCGTTCCTGCGGTAATACCAAGAAGCAATGACATACTTTTCCAGATGCCTTTTCCATACTTTTCCACCATCAGTATAAATATAAGCACTGCCAGACCCAGGATGAGATTTTCGACGGAGCCAAAGCCTGCGTTTCCCTCTCCCCCCGCCAGATCCCTCAGCGCGGTAGGCGCCAAAGTAATTCCAATCAGTGTTACAAAGGTTCCCACAACTACCTGCGGGAAAAGCTTTAAAATCTTATCCATGAAAAAGGATAAAAGAAAAATCACCGCACCGGAGGCAATTACTGAACCAAACAAAGCCGCCATCCCATATTCCTTACCGATCAGGATCATGGGACTTAAGGGTGCAAAGGACGACCCCAGAACAATCGGGTATCTGGATCCTGCCAGCTTTCCGATCCCCAGCACCTGGATCAGGATCGCAATGCCGCTTGTAAAGAAATTGGCTGAGACAAGAAAGGCTGTTTCCTTTTCATCCAATCCCAAAGCTCCTGCCAGTATCAGCGGAACTGCAATGGTTCCAGGGCACATGGTAAGCACATGCTGAAACCCCACTAACAGCATCCTGCCCCATCCCACTTTTTCGTCAAAACTCTCCTTTTTCATACCCACTCCTTACTGAATACTAATTCCAGTATCCCTCATGTACCTTTGCCGCTTCTACCTCTACTGCCTCTACCGGTCCGATGACCTTTATATCCTTCTGTCCTCTGGCGAACACCTCGCGGCACGGAAGATCAAAGGTGGGATTCTGTTCATTGCTTCCCGTAAGCTCCAACAGCCTTCTTTCTGTCATGCCGTAAACAACCCTTCCGATATTAGCCCAGTAAATCGCTCCCGCACACATCGCACAGGGCTCCGCAGTGGTATATAAGGTACAGTCCCATAAAAACTCTCTGGAATACTCATGGGAAGCCCTGGCTGCAAGGGTTGCCTCTGCATGGCCGGTGCAGATTTTTTCTGTAATCTCAATATTCCCCTGCTCCATGATGATTTCCCCATCCTTGTTTACCAGCAGCGCTCCAAAGGGAGTATTACCGGCCGCTCTTGCCTCCTTTGAAATCTCGATCGCTCTCCTTAAATAAAATTCATGGCTCTGATACATCGTTCCCTCTCCTTTTCAAAGTATTAAGTAATAGGTATTACCTTTTGTGTTTTTACTATAGCACACAATCATTTTTTTGTAAAGAGTTCACAGCAAAAAAAAAGCTGTCGGATCATTTTCCGACAGCTTTCACAACATGTGAATCAATTTCCTTTTAAATTGTTAATGGCTTCTTCTACTTCTTTATTATCGTCATCCATAAGAGGAACCATGTCTGTTTCCTTATGCTCCTCTTTCTTTGGCATATATTTCTGGAAGATTGCCGTAAAGAAATAGGAATTGATAAAGGCAATCAGGGGAAATCCAAACAGAATTAACAGCATGGCTACCTGAGGCAGGAAAAACACACCGAAATAAGCAGCCGCAGCTGTAAGCACATCCAAAGCAATGATACCAATGGTCTGAAGCAGATGGCGCACGGACATGAAGAAGGCATTAAACAGCGTCCGCTTCACCGGATTATAAAACCGGGACTGAAGGGCAAACACATAGGTGCTGATAAAGATATACAGCATCAGAAAGCCTCCGAATACAGCCGTCATCAAAAGCTTGGGAACACCTGTAAGACTGTTCATCTGGCCTGTAAGAAAGAACCAGAAGTCAAATGCCAAAAGCGCGCCTGCAGCCAGCAGAATCACCCATATAATCGTAGACTGCACAAAATTCTCCTTAAAGGAATGGAAAAAGTTTTTGATCGTACCGTCATTTTCATCTCGGACCAGTTTCAAAGTCACATAGTACACAGCCGTTGTAGCAGCTCCCGCAGTGACAATTGGAATGGAACACACAATCCACAGAATGTTCAAAAGAATCAAATCTCCCAGCTTTCCGATAAAGCGCCAGACGGGATTGTCATAATTAAACAGGCCTTGAAGCATAATATACCCTCTTCTTTCTTAAAATAAAAATATCACAGAATATTGTACCATATCAGCCCCAAATGCGCAAACTCAAAATAGTTGCAGGAGGATGTGAAATAGCCTATAATAAATGGTATCATCAGCAACAGCCTGCTGACAGTAAAAATCTGCAAACGGAGGAAGCGACACGAATGACTTTACGGCAAGAAGCTCAGGAAGAAAAAGAAAAACTCAAACATATGTCCTGGAAGGACAGGATCTGGTATATCTGGGAATACTACAAATTCCATATGCTGTTAGCATTCATTGCTATGGTAATCCTCTGGGTGATCGGCACCTCTTTGTACCGGCAGTCATTTACCACCCGGCTTTCCATGGCGGTTATCAATGACCGTTCCGGCGGAAATTCCAGTACCGAGCCTTTGATGGCAGGACTGAGGGAAGCCCTGGACTGTGGGAAAAAGGATATTATCGAGATCAATGAAGGCCTGTTTCTGGATACAAATGAGGAAACCATGTCCCAGTATTCATATGCCAGCATGGCAAAAATCGCCGCTCTTGTATCCGGAGGAATGCTGGATATTATGATCGCTGATGAGGCTACCATCCGCCATTACGAAACTCTGGATGCTTACCTGGATCTTAGTGAGCTTTTGCCGAAGGAGCTTTGCAGCCAGCTGGAGGATCAGTTTCTCTATACGACAACCACAGACGGTGAAAAAATCCCCGCTGCCGTTTCACTGGAAAAATCCTCTTTAAAGGATGATACGGGTATTATCATGGAGCCGCCCTATCTGGCTGTGATCTCTAACACTCAGCATAAAGAAGATATCCTTGGGGCCATTTCCTATCTGTTCCGTTCCCTTGAGCCGTAACATCCCTATGGCTTAATTTTCTTTCTTCAACCACTCTCATACCCAGGCATTCCGCCACTGCGCGGGAGGCCTGGTTTTTTTCATGGATCACCGCCAGAAGTTCTGCTGACAGTACCTCATGGGCGTACTCTGCAATGGCTGTCACTGCCTCCCTTGCATATCCCAATTTCCGGTAAGGCTCAAAAATATGATATCCCAGCTCCAGCCACTGGCTTTTTTCGGGAAGATTCCTCAAAGCATACTGCTCAAATATTTCCGCCCCCGGCGATGATACTCCTGCCATCCCCACAAGCTCATTTGTTTCCCTGCGCACAAGCGCCCAGGTACCGTATTCATAAAAAGCATACTGACTGCGGATATACTGCTCCATAGTCTCTTCCGACCGGAAAACCGCCTCTTCCCCGGCGTATTCCTCCTTAGGGATCTGCTTAACATCCCCTTTTACAAACTCCCGTATCATCAGCCGTTCAGTGAGATCGATCATCCAGGGAAGACCCAGATGACGCCGAAGGATCAGCTCCTCCAACTCTTCTGTATCATACTCCCAGCCAGGAACCACATAGGGGATCCCTCTCAGACTCCAATCGCCCTGCACAGCATTCTCTACACCCAAAACAGCCCTTCCGGCAGCTTTCGCCGCCAGAAGGGCCTGTGGTTCATCTGATATCAGAAGCCTGTGATCCGTTCCATCAATACGGATCCTGCGCTCCTTTGTCATCTCAGCACTTCTCCGGTTCCGGATATGTCTCTCCAAATGTATCAACTGTCATGGACTTGATCTTCTGCTCGCTTAACGGGCGGTCGCTGTAATCGGTGCGCTCATCTGCAATCCGGTTTACGACCTCCATGCCCTCTGTGATCTTTCCAAATGCCGCATATGCGCCGTCCAGATGAGGAGATGTTTTATGCATGATAAAGAACTGAGAGCCTGCAGAATCAGGATGCATTGCCCTTGCCATGGACAGAACGCCCTCTGTATGCTTTAAGTCATTTTTAAAGCCGTTCTGGGAAAACTCACCCTTAATGCAGTAGCCGGGGCCGCCCATGCCTGTTCCCTGAGGGCAGCCGCCCTGGATCATAAATCCGCTGATCACGCGGTGAAAGATCAGTCCGTCATAGTATCCTTTCGATACAAGGCTGATAAAATTATTAACTGTGTTGGGAGCAATCTCAGGATATAACTCTGCCTTCATCACATCGCCATTTTCCATGGTAATAGTAATAACTGGATTTGCCATTCTCATAATCTCCTTTTCATTTAATCTTGTTCCACTATACCAAATCACAGGGAATTTGTCCAGCAAAAGGAAGGCCGCCCGGCGTCTTCTCCGGACGGCCTTCCCACTGGAAAACCATTATTCAATCATAATATATTTCTTCTGCTCTATAGCAGGCTTCTCTTCCTTTTTCGGGATAAACAGCTTTAAAATACCGTGCTTAAACTCACCCTTTATATCTTCCTCAACCATGTTCTCTCCTACATAGAAGGAACGCTCACAGGCTCCTGCATACCGCTCCCTGCGGATATAGCGTCCAGTATCCTTTTCCTGCTCATCCTGATCCAGCCCTTTGGCTGCCTGAATGGTCAAATAGCCATTTTCCAGAGAAACCTTAACCTCATCTTTTGTAAATCCGGGCAGATCCATTTCCAGCTCATACCCCTGGTCTGTCTCTTTCACATCGGTCTTCATCAGATTTTTGCCTCTGCGTCCGTACAGCTTTTTTTCAGCTCTTCTTTCATCTCTTTCATCAAAAAACGGAAAATCTCTCATAAACTCGTCAAACATATCTTCTCCAAAAATACTAGGCATCAACATAAATCATCTCTCCTTTTCGTGAAACCTTTTTGGATCTGTGATCTGCGATCTTATATCTTCCAATCCGTCTGCCGATCCACTATGGGAACCTCCGGAATCAAGTTCCTGCTTCCGAACTCTTTTCCTTTGTTCTAGCTGTAATATAACACTTATTATTAGCAATGTCAAGAGTTGAGTGCTAATTTATTTAAATTTTTTCCCACGATCCCCTTCTGCCCCTCATCCGGCTCCCATGGGAAATGGATTTCCGCAAGAACATTTTCCCAGCATATCAGATACTGATTTCGGAAACCATATCTGGAATCATAGATACGGTATGCTTCTATGGCTCCCCAGGGCCTCGCATCCTCTTCCTGATAAATCCTGTCTCCCTCCGGATAATGGCACTCTCCTTCCCGGATCAGAGCCTGCCTGCACCGGTCATAAAGCACCGGCAGCTTCACAGTTATCAGGCTATACTCCAGTTCCGGCAGTTCCCTGAAATTTTCTGCATCCAGGCGGGGCCTCTGGGAAATGCTCTCCTGCCTGAGAAGCAGGGATTCCTTTTTATCATTTTCTCTGATATATTCCTCATAGCTCTCCCCCGTCAGATCTTCCAGCTTAAGAGGAAGCTCATCCTGAGACACCTCCCAGGTTCTTCCCCCATACTCATAGGTTTCTTTTTCATCTGAAATAAACATGCCTCTATCAGACGCCTTCAAAATTCCCAAGGTAAGAAATCCCAGCATAAAACACGAAATAAAATATGCGGCGATCATTCCTGCGATCTGATGTCCTCTCCCTGACAGGCCCCTTTTTTTCATCCATCCCATTCCCGCATACACTATGCCAAATAAAAGGCTGAAACAGGCAACTCCAAGAACCACCAGCCAGCGCTCCATCAAACCTCCGCCAAACAGCGTTCTCAGCGTCCAGAGTATCATCATAAACGACAGCATTCCAAACAGAATCCTCCGAACTATCCCCATTCCCCGCGCAGAAGGGAGCCTGCCCTTTAGAACCTCCTTCTTTGCCCGTAAATACCATAAAATATAACCGATTGTCTCGCCCAGGCAAATAAAAACCACCATCAGAAAACAAATGCCTCCCAAGAGGCGGCCCCCGTCAGACAGCACTCCTGTAAAATCCCGGCCCAGAGATGAAAAAAAGTCCACTCCTGCAGCAGGGCTGCTGCAAAAACAAGGAGCCCTGAAAAAAGATATCTTTTTATCCCAATCCCACGAACCGCTTCCAGCTCCTCCTTTGCCGTACTACCAAAAGGAGGCGCCTCCTCCCGGCTGCAGCAGTAGATTCCCATACGGTCCGACTGGCAGACCTGCTTCCAGCCATCCTGTGGCAGCCGGCCCCCGTCCTTTTCCTCAATCTCCTCTTTTATCCCCCTGCAATGAGACACTGCAAAATGCAGTCTTGCCGGTTCGATCCGTTCATACTCCCAGAACAGCCCGATCCTTTTGAGCATCCACCCATTTTGAACCATCTGCTCCAGATGGGTGCAGATTTCTCTGTAATCGTAAAATGTAAAGTTCTCCATTCGGCGTTTTCGGTTTCTCACAGGCACACCCCCTTAATTTTTGCCACATTCTTCTCCATTTAACTGAAAAATGCCGCAGAAGCCCATTTCAGGCTTTCTGCGGCACTGCTTTCAGCGGTTTTAACACATTTTCCGGCGATTACAGGCAGCTTGCGTATGCAGCCTTTGCGCCTTCTGTATGAATCTTCTTTAAGTTTTCTGTAACCTTGGCCTCCAGACCTTCGATCTGTGTCAAATCCTGATCCCACATTTTTTCATTGGTCAGAACAGCATGTACCAGCTCCTCCTCAGAATCATCCTTATGGTCGTAGTAGAATTCCAGTACCCAGCGGTCATCGCTTACGGTATACTCATTGCCGGCCGGACGCTTGCATACAAGACCTGCATCTGTAAGGGCCTGGATATCATTGCTGTAAAATGCAATGTATGCAGCCAGAGACATGGTCAGGCACTCAGGCAGCCTGCCCTCTTCCTTGATGTACTCCAGGAAGGACGGCATATTTCTTGCCTTCCACTTGGAGGTAGAATTTAAGGAAATGCTCATCAGCTCATGGTTTACAAATGGATTATTGAAACGGTCAGATACAGCTGCTGCGAATTTTAACAGGTCATCCTTGTCCAGAGGAAGGGTTGGGATCACCTCATCATAGAGCATCTTGTTCATGAAGCCCTTGATCACCTCATCGTTCATGCAGTCGCGGACAATATCCTCGCCTGCCAGGTATGCGCCCAGAACAAAGCCAGTATGAGCGCCGTTTAAGATACGCACCTTTCTCTTCTTATATGGGCTCATATCAGGTGTTACAAATACCTTGTCCATCAGTCCGGCCTTCTTAAATGGCAGAACATCATTTAACTTCTCGTCACCCTCGATTACCCAGACGCCGAATACCTCGCCAACGTCTGTCAGCGGATCCTCGTAGCCGTTCTTTGCATCCAGAGCCTTTACTTCCTCTGCATCACGGATACGGCCCGGAACGATACGGTCTACCAGGGAACCGCAGAAGGTGCAGTCCTCATTGACATACTTCTTAAATCCGTCCTCAAGTCCCCACTGCTCAATGTACTGATTTACGCACTTCAACAGCTCTTTGCCGTTGTTGTCGATCAGCTCGCAGGCCAGCATGATAATACCGGACTTTCCAGCCTGATAGCGATGATAGAGCACCTGTGTCAGCTTTGCAGGAAAGCTTGCAGGAGGGCAGTCATCCTTCTGGCAGGAAGGATCATACTGAATACCTGCCTCCGTCGTATTGGATACGATAATCTCAAGATCGTCGCTTGCGGCAACCTCCATCATCTTGTCATAGTCAGCCTTCTCATATGGATTTAAGCAGTTTGCAACGCTGGAAATCACACGCTTGTCGTCTACCTTCTGACCATTTTCACTTCCGCGCAGATACAGGGTGTACAGACCCTCCTGCTCGTTGATCATCTTTGCCAGACCCGGAGCAATGGGCTGTACCAGACAGCACTTTCCGTTCCATCCGGCCTTTTCATTTGCAAGATCAAACCAATAATCCACAAATGCACGAAGGAAGTTTCCCTCGCCGAACTGAAGGACCTTTACAGGGGCGTCCTCCAGGATATATCCGTCATAGCCGGATTTCTTCAACACATCATAATTTAAAAGTGCCATAATAAATGTTCTCTCCTTTCCTTTGTGAACCATCTTTGTACTTTATTTTACCACAGGTATTTACCCTTTTTAAATAGAAATATTTTATTTTGTAGAAAACATGAAAATTATAGCTGTATTTTTGTAAAATTTGTTGTGTTTCGCATTATTGTATATTTTTTATCAATGTTACATTTTCTTACATGGCTCTTTCATAAGAAAACAGACAACTTTTCCGCTCTTTATAAATTTTTTAATGGCAAATCCGTTCCTCAGCCCAGCCACAGTCCATATAATGATTATAATAGGACGGCAGATCATCACCGTATATTTCTCTCAAATCCGGATTATTATCTGAATAATACTGTGCATCGAATACAAAGGAAATATGTTCCGGTATGTCCGGTTCTTCATTTCAGGCTTATGCCTGTACAGGCCTATTATACCCCATTCATACCCCAGGCCAAGAGGGATATTAAACTTGAACAATTTTTGAGTAAAAGGTGTACGCCCTTATAAACATTTGAGTACAAAAAAGCGAAAAAAATCCCCGGAAACTCTAGGTTTCCAGGGACTTCCCATGTTAAAATTATTCACATGTATAAGGCATCAGAGCGATGTGGCGTGCGCGCTTGATAGCTACAGTTAAAGCTCTCTGGTGCTTTGCGCAGTTGCCAGTGATACGACGGGGAAGGATTTTTCCTCTCTCGGATACGTATCTCTTCAGCTTGTTTACATCCTTATAGTCAATTACGCCATTCTTGTCGCCGCAGAATACGCAGACTTTCTTTCTTCTGCGCATACCGCCCGGTCTTCTCATCTTAGCGCCCTCTGGTCTTTCAGTCTTATTAAATGCCATTGGTGTTGTCCTCCTTTATTATTCACCGTGAAGAATCCCGGTCTAGTTGAATGGAAGTCCTTCGTCCTCAACTCCGTCCGGAATATTCATAAACCCATCACCAATCGCGCTGGCAGGAGCCGGTCTCTGAGAAGGCGCAGACTGTCCGTAACCGGACTGTCCATATCCGCCCATATCAGAAGCCGCACCCTTACTATCCGCGAACTCCTGGTCATCTAAGATGACCTCGGTGGTGTATACCTTTTGACCGTCCTTATTTACATAGCTTCCTGTCTGGATACGTCCGGATACAAGAACACGCATGCCCTGGCGGAAATACCGCTCTGCAAACTCGCCTGCGCGGTCAAATGCCACACAGTTGATAAAATCTGCAGTCTGCTCGGAGTTTCCATCCTGATTTCTGCGGCCTCTTCTGTCCACTGCGAGAGTGTATCTGGCAATCGCCATAGAACGCTCTCCCTGGGAATATCTTACTTCCGGATCTCTTGTCAATCTGCCCATTAAGATAACTCTGTTCATACGGTCACACTTCCTTTTCAATTCCGCTTAAGCGGTCTGGGTATCTCTTATGCCTCAGCCTTAACGCATAAGTATCTGATCACTGGTTCCATAATACGAACGTGAGCTTCTACTTCGTTAGGGCATACAGAATCGGACTCAAACTGGATGAAGTAGTAGTATGCTTCATGAGACTTCTGGATCTCATAAGCAAGTCTCTTCTTACCCCACTCATCTACGTTGGTCACAGTGCCACCGAAACGGGTGATGTAACCTTTTACCTTTTCGATTGCTGCTGCACGCTCTTCGTCTTCAAGCTTCACATTCAGAACAACGGTTAATTCGTACTTGTTCATCTTGCTTTACCTCCTTGTGGTCTCTGGCCCCTGCTTTCAGTTTCAGGAGCAAGGATTTAATATGTCACGAATAGTTATTTTACCAAAGGTTTTGCTTAAATGCAAGCCCTTTTTTCGCTTTTTTCATGGGTTTGTGGACATTTCTCCGCCGCTCTTTTTCAGGCCTCTGGTATTCTTCTCCACCATCCTCCTGGCCACCATGATCTGATGGCCGCAGCCAGTGCATTTTAAGCGGAAATCCGCCCCCACCCGCAGGATCTCCCATTCGCTGCTGCCGCAGGGATGAGGCTTTTTAAGCTTCACAATGTCTCCCACCTGGTAATCTGGTTTTTCAGTCATAATCCGCTCTCCCTTTTTTATTCCTCTACCCTTGTCCCTATTCTGCCTGTTCTTAGGAATCTGCCAGAATACGGTCAATGGCCTCCTGTTCCTCTTTTGTAAATACTGGTCCGTCCAGAGCCTTTATATTGTCCTCCAGCTGGGCGACGCTGCTGGCGCCGATGAGAACGCTGGTCACTTCCTTTCTGCGAAGGATCCAGGAAAGAGCCATCTGAGCCAGACTCTGACCACGATTTTCTGCCATCTCATTTAACGCGCGGATTTTTTCCAGGCGTTCTGGCGTGAGGTAGCGCCCTCCTACTGTGGTGTTGCTGCGTGACGCTCTGGAGCCCTCAGGAATCCCCTTTAAATACCGTCCCGTCAAAGCCCCCTGAGCCAATGGGCTGTAGCAAATGCATCCGACTCCTTCCCGGTCCAGAACCTCAAAAAGCCCATCTTCGCACCAGCGCTCGAACATATTGTAGCGGGGCTGATGAAGCAGACACGGGGTCTTATTTTCCTTTAAAATGGCAATGGCCCGCTCTGCTTCCTCTGCCTCATAATTGGAAATTCCCACATAAAGGGCCTTTCCCTGGCGCACCATATCGGAAAGAGCGCCCATGGTTTCCTCTAAAGGAGTATCCGGATCCGGACGGTGATGGTAAAATACGTCCACATAGTCAAGGCCCATGCGCTTCAAGCTAGCGTCCAGACTGGACATCAGGTATTTGCGGGAGCCCCAGTTACCGTAAGGACCGGGCCAGCAGTCATAACCGGCCTTGGTGGAAATAAACAGCTGGTCTCTGTAGGAAGCCAGATCGGATGCCAGAACGGCTCCAAAATTTTCCTCCGCCTTTCCTCTGGCCGGAGCGCCGTAATTATTTGCAAGGTCAAAATGAGTAATCCCAAGATCAAAGGCCCGAAGAAGGATCTCTCTCTGCTCCTCCAGAGGCTTTTCCAGTCCAAAATTCTGCCACAGCCCCAGAGAAATCTCCGGAAGCAGTACGCCGCTTCTTCCGCCGCGTCTGTATTTCATATGGTCATATCTGTTTTCTGCTGCCTGATACATAATTATTTCCTCCTCTATCTGATACCGGCCACGGCTCCTAAGACCTGGCCGATACTGTCGTTAATGATCAAATCTGCCTGGGAATCTCTGGGAGTGGCAGAACGGTTGATAAGCACAAGTTTCTTTCCTCTATAATAGTCAATCAGGCCGGCAGCCGGATAGACTGCCAGAGACGTACCGCCCACGATCAGCAGATCTGCTTTTGAAATGTGCTCGATAGAGCGGCGCAGAACCGTATCATCCAGTCCCTCTTCATACAGAACCACATCCGGTTTGACTGTGCCGCCGCAGGTGCATCTGGGAACACCTTCACTGTTCGTTATATAATCCAGATCATAAAACTGTCCGCAGCGGGTGCAGTAATTTCGGTGTACGGAGCCATGCAGCTCCAGCACCTCCCTGCTTCCTGCCATCTGATGAAGCCCGTCAATATTCTGGGTAATAACAACCTTTACCTTCCCCTCCTGCTCCAGCTTTGCAAGCGCTCTGTGGGCGTCATTGGGTACAGCCTCTTTATAAATCATCCTGTCTTTATAAAAACGGTAGAACTCCTCCGTATTCTTCATATAAAAGCTGTGGCTGATGATTGTTTCCGGAGGGTACTTATACTTCTGACGATACAGCCCGTCCTCGCTCCGAAAGTCCGGAATTTTGCTCTCAGTAGAAACACCAGCACCTCCAAAGAAAACTATATATTGGCTTTCTTGAATCCACTCCTTTAACTGCTGCCATTTTTCATCCATGAGTTTTCCTCCTTTGCCGGATTTTGAACCTATTATAGCACGGGTTTCGTTTAGATTCACTATGAAAAACAAAATTGCTCCCATCCGTTTACTTATGCTCCCTCCGATGATATGATAAAAGAAATTAAACATTCGATCCTGGAGATAACATACATGAGCCAAATCAGAAGAATTACTACAATCAAACAGCAGGTATATGAGATATTAAGAGATGATATCTGCAGCGGCGTCTATGCGCCAGGACAGCAGATCCAGGAAACAGAGCTGTCAAAAAAACTGGAGATTTCCCGCAGCCCCATCCGTGAAGCCCTGCGCCAGCTGGTATCCGAAGGACTTGCCGTAGAATATCCCAACCGAGGCGTATTTGTAAAAACCTACACTCCAAAGGATATTGAAGATGTGTTCGATTTGCGGATCCTGCTGGAAAGCTATGCCATTATGCGTTCCGGAAACTGTCTGACCTTAGAAAAACACCATGAATTAAACGACTGCATGGAACGCTTAAAAACCTATCACAGCCAGGACGATATACAGCGTTATGTGGAAGAGGACACTCTGCTTCACCAGCTTTTGATCCAGCTCAGCGGAAATAATCTGGTAATCAGTACCTATGAACGCGTCTACGCCATGGTTCAGCGGTTCCGCATCTATTCCTTAAAAAGCCGGAAGCGTTTTGACGATTCCCTGACCGAGCATATACAGATTATCCAAAATGTACTGGCCGGAAATGTCAAAGAGGCAGACCGGATCAATCGGGAACACCTGCTTCTTGCAAAGGATGCCATTATCGTATATCTGGACCAGATGCATCAGGATTGATGTATTTCCATACAAAGACAGCCGGCGCACCCGCAAAAAAAGAGCCATCTCCCAAATTAGAAGAGACAGCTCTTTTTTCATATCATATCACAGTCCTGCATTCTTCCCATCAATGGATAAAGATAGACAGGATGCAGAAAATAGCTGAACCAAATGCCGGAACCAGAATAGATCCAATCGTCCATGTCTTTAAGCTGGTCTTGATATCCATACCGGAGAAATTGGTTACAACGTGGAAATAGGAATCGTTTAAGTAGCTTGGGCACATGGTTGTCAGACAGAGTGACAGTGCTGCAAGATACGGATTGATATTCAGTGTGCTGATCATCGGGGCAATAATCGCGGAGCCTGTAATCATAGCTGTGGTTCCGGAGCCCTGCGGGAAACGCATGATGACACCAATGATAATCGGTACTAAAATACCTGGAACTCCCGCAGCAACGATTGCGTCTGCCATCATCTTTGCTGCGCCTGTCGCATTGATAACTGCGCCAAGGGCACCGCCTGCTGCTGTGATGAATACGATAGGACCTGCATCACGACAGGCTTCCTGCATCAGATCCACACAGGTCTTGCGGTCATATTCCGCACACAGAAGGAATGCGCCCATGCAGAGGGAAATAAACAGCGCCATAACCGGCTGTCCGAGGAATTTCACACACTCTGCAAATGCAGTTCCCTGAAGCGCTCCGATCTGTCCTACCAGAGTGTTGGCAAAGATCAGAACAATGGGTACTAATAAGGTGGCAAAGGATAAAAATGCACTGGGAAGCTTCTCAGCAGCCAGCAGATCTGCAAAATCCTCTGTAGCAAGATCTTCATTGCGGCTCTGTTTTTCCTGAATGCGGTCAAGAACCTTTAACTGGCCCTCACTGTACTTGGAACGGTCGATCTCATAAGGCACAACCAGATCCGGGTATTTCTTTCCAAAATAACGGAAAAGAAATACAGAAAAGATAAACAGGGGAACAGAAATCAGGATACCAAAAATGATATACATTCCCAGATCCAGATTATAACCATTTTCCTGAAAGGTTCCTACAACTGCCAGAGGACCCGGTGTAGGCGGAACCATAAAGTGGGTAATGTAAAGTCCCATACCAAGAATGCCGCCCAGCCAAACCATGGATTTCTTAGTAAGGCGTGAAAACTCTTTTGCCAGAGAGGACAGGATAACGAAACCGGAATCGCAGAATACGGGAATGGAAACTACGAAGCCTGTAAGTCCAAGAACCACATCGCAGTTCTTTACACCGACCATTTTAAGGATTGTCAGAGCCATACGCTTGGCAGCGCCGCTCTTCTCCAGGAAAATTCCCATGATACAGCCAAAGCCGATTACAACGCCGATACTTGCCATAGTGTTTCCAAAGCCCTTGGTAACGGTGCTTACACATTCGGTCAGGGTCGCAACTGTGGCTCCCTCCGGACCAAATGGCATTGCAAGAACCGCAATCAGGATTGCCGAGATGATCAGTGACGGAAATGCATGCATTTTTGTAAAAATGATCAGTACCATCATAACGACAATACCGATTGCCATAGCTAATACAGGATTCAGCATAAATAATTACCCCCTTACATGATTAAACCCCAAATATCAGATTACAGGACCCAGGCAGAAAATATCCATGGATCCGTAATAGCCCAGTGCCTCGTTCTTTGTCATTTTTCCTGAAAGAACATCCAGCATCAGACGGAAGGCCTCTTCTCCTACCTCCTCGATCGTCTTTTCTCCCTGAATGATCCGTCCTGCATTCAGATCCATGTCGTGCTGCATCCGCTCATATGTATGAGGATTGCCGCAGATCTTGATTACAGGCATGGACGGAAAGCCCTGAGGTGCTCCTCTTCCAGTGGAGAACATCATAAACTGCGCTCCCGTGGCCGCCATTCCGGTCAGAATCTCCGGTTCCCGTCCCGGAGCATCCTTGATCCACAGCCCCTTCTGTCCGTCTACCCGGTCACAATATTCTAAAACTCCCTGGATCGGCCGATGGCCGGATTTTACGATCGCTCCCAGGCTCTTTTCCTCAATACTGGAAAGTCCTCCTGCAATATTGCCCGGTGTAGGCTGACCGCCTCTCATATCCTCTCCTACGGATTTAGCCCGTTTCTCCATCCGATCTACGATTTCATAGATTTTCTGGCCTATGGGGCCGTTTTCTCCGCCTACTGCCCGTTTAGCAAGAATGTGCTCGCCGCCTAAGAATTCTGTGGTTTCCCCAAATACCACAGTTGCTCCCAGGTCTACCAGCTTATCTGCCACATAACCGATCACGCAGTTGGAAGCCATACCGGAGGTAGTATCGGAAGCACCGCATTTAATTGCCATGACTACCTCAGAAATATCAACTGTTTCCCTCTGCAGTCCGGAAATCTCCTGAACCAGTCTCTGAGCCGCATCAATTCCGGCCTGGATTGCCCTGGAGGTTCCTCCCAGCTCCTGGATCCGGATAATCTCTACCGGTTTTCCGGCTGCCCGTATTTCTTCCACCATCCGCTCGTGGTCTGTTCCCTCACAGCCCAGGCTGACGATCAGCGCCGCTCCCACATTGGGGCTCTGTCCCAGATTGGAAAGGGTGTCCGTCACTCTCTTTAAGTCAATGGGAAGCTGGCAGCAGCCCTGATGATGAAAATATCCGATGGTTCCCTGCACCTGACGGCAGATTGCCTGGCCTACGTCATTAGCACAGATAACGCTGGGGATCACAGCTACCAGATTGCGGGCGCCAACCTTTCCATTGGCTCTCCGATATCCCTGAAATGTATATTCGCTCATTGCTCCACCTCCTCCAGATCGCCTCTGCCTCTTAATGCATCCAGGTTATGCACATGGACATAATCACCCTTTTTGATATCCGTGCTCGCCGCTCCAATGGATTCTCCATATTTCATAATATGAGCTCCCTTCGGAATGTCCGTCACTGCGATCTTGTGACCGTAGGGAACATCCCCATGGACGCAGATTTCTTCCTTCTGCCCCTTTTTATCCCGGACCTCTACCACCGTGCCGTCTGTGATATCATCGGCAAAAATGGTAGCTACATTGTCCAGATCGTCTACCTTTAACGCCAGCTTAAGCTCCATCTTAGTCCTCCTGTTCCTTTACTGCCAGCACTGCCACGCCATCGGGAATAACAATCACCCTTGCGTCCCGTCCCATCATCTCATAGGCCATTTCAAGAGCCTCATCCGGCGAAGAGGCCGGGATCATATTGGCTTTGCGTACCATCTCATGATCCAGATAGGTGGTCACAAGAATCACCTTATGCTTCTTTAAGATCCTGGAATAGATCTGTGCACACCACTGCTCCGGGATCGTCTCTCTGGGAGGAATCTTTGACAAATAAGCATCAATTTCATCCACCGTTCCCTGAACGATCAACTTTTCAAAATGAGTGCCGCCCATACCGTCAAAGCAGGAGGCACACATGATGATAACTCCGCCGTCTTTACAGCAGGCCTCTGCTGTGGCCACTGCCTTGGGACTCTGATACAGGTTCTGATCCAGAGGATAACCGCCGTTTGAGGTGATAACGATATCTCCCGTCATGCCCGGACACTGAGCCAGACCGCGGACAAACTCCACGCCTTTTTCATGAGCCTTTTCCAGATCTCCTGCAAAGGCTGCAATTACCTTTTTCTCCCCATTTAATGCTACATTTAAGATAAACTGAACATTCACTGCTCTGGCCGCATACACCATATCCTCATGGATGGGATTGTGCTCCAAAACGCCTGTAGCAGCATAGGGACTGGAAATGGCCTTGTAGGAATGGTTTTCATTTACGGTTGCCGCATTGCAGATACCCGGCAGGATACTCTTTCGTCCTCCTGAAAAGCCGGCAAAGAAATGCGGCTCAATAAATCCTTCCGTAATCAGCAGATCGCAGTCTAAGGCCAGTTTGTTTACCCACAGCTCCGCTCCGGAGGGAAGACCGGTCACATAGGCAAAATCATCCGGCTCAAATGCCTTATTTACCGCAATCTTCTCATGGTCTACGATCGGATCGCCAAACATCCTGCGCTGCTCTGCCTCTGTGGTAGGACGGTGAAGGCCGGTAGCGATCAGAATCGTAATATCTGCGTCCGGATTTCCTTTGCGGATCTCTGCCAGAAGCAAAGGCAGAGTCAGTTTACTTGGTACGGCCCTGGTGTGGTCTGAGGTAACAAGCACGATCCGGTTCTTTCCCTTTGCCAGTTCACTGAGCCTGGGTGTTCCGATGGGATGCTCCAGCGCCTCCTTTACCAGCTCCTCCTCACTCTTTCCTGCCTCGTATTCATCTGTGCGGGCCGTGATCACCGCCTCCAGATTTTTTTCATCCACATGGAGATCTAGACTGGAAGTGTAATATGGAATCTTAATAGTCTTCAAACTTCATCACCTTCCCTGAATTTTAATCCGTCTTTTTAAATTGTCGACTGTCTACTTTTTCATTCTATTACATTTGCAGCTTAATGTCAATATTTTCCAATATTTTATTTTGTTTTCAACTTTTTTTGATATTTTTACACATATGACTGTCATAAAAAACAGACCCTCCATAGAATTACTTTTCCATGAACAGTCTGTTTCCTTTTTTATCCCCTTGCCACCTCTTTTACCAGAAGAAGCCTCTGCCCGGCCTTAATCTCCTCGTCCGCCAGTTCATTGGCTGATATGATGTGGCTGATGGTCGTATGGAATTTTTTAGCGATCATCCAGAGACTGTCACCGGGCTGAACAATGTATCCCGCAATTCCCGGCAGCTCCTGAAGCTTCTTTAAATCCAGAGGGCCGGAAGAGATACCTGTGATCACCTGTTCCTTTACAGGCTGCAGAACCAGGAAGTCCAGCACTGCCACAGCCTTAATTTCCACCATATCTCCTCCCATCATCACGGCTGTGAGCTGTTCCAGCCCCGCATCCAGCTGGTATACGCTGTCTTCCCGGATCCCTCTGGCCTCTGCCGTACATTTAAAGGGAATCTGCTCTACTGCCGGCTGAACCGGAGCCTGGTCATCACTGGTAAGATAAAGAAGTGTCACCTCCAAAACCCCCTCTATCTTTAAGCAGTCCTCTCCCGGTTCTACCTCATCCAGTTTTATGGTTCCGCTGTGATGACAGATCTGTAAAATCCGCTCTCCCTGGGGAAGCTTCACTTTTTCTCCGATTCTGGAACGGCATACATTTCGTGTAAGGATCCGGTCAAACACCGTTTCCCTACGCTCCGGCGTCAATTCCCGGCTGTTGGAATATACATCGCTTAAAAGCTCTGTTTCCAGTTCCTCATACAGACGGATATCCAGCTCAAGAACCCCGTCAATCTCCAGTTCCCGCATTTCTCCGTCATAATCCGGTTTTGCCTCGATCTCTCGATGGGAAAGCCGGACCGTAATCATGGGGATCTGATCCTCCTTTACTCCCTCTGCCTCCATTTCTCCTGAAAACGGGATCGTTTCCTCCAGCCACTGCACAGGCATTGTATCATCCTCCGCCTCATAGATCACAAATACCGTGAGCTCCCCTTCCAGATGCAGAGTGCCGTCAAGAGGCTTTACCGATACAGCCCGCAGCTTCATTTCTTTCCATAAAAGGCGGCCGATCCCCGGCTTTCCGCCTGTAAGCCCTACTGCCTCCCGAATCCGATAGGTATCCTTTCTGCATACTGCCATAGATGCGGCTGTCATCCGGCGCTTTAGGGTTTCAACCGGCATTTCCCCATGATTCTCCGCAGCCCCTGTATAGGCCTCTGTATCTGTCCCCCCCTGCTTTACATCCACGGCAGCTTCTGTATCTTTTGATGCCTCAATCCGCACCTGAAGGGTAACGATCGCCTGAACTCCCAATTTTCGGGAATGGATCATATTCGTATTCAGGTCATCCAGCGTCCATGACAGACTCACTGTATCCCTATCCTCTAACTGGGGAACATTGATCATCTCCTCAAAAGGAATGCTGCCTCCCAGCGTCTGCAGTCCGCCTCCCTCCCTGCGGTACAGAACCTGAAATTCCAGACGTCCCTTTACATTTACCTTATCCCCCATAGGTTTTACCTGCTCCGCCTGGATCTCTCCATTATCCAGCATAACCTGCTCCATATCGTCCATGGTGTCAGGCACAATAAAATCATCATCCAGGGTGATCTGAGTAGCCACATTTCCTTTCCACTGGTTCATATGTATCTGTTTCTTTATAAGCTCCATAAAAACACCTGCCATCCCTCATAGTCTCTTATAAAAAGAATCTATGCAAATGGCAGGTTAAATATAACTCTCAATAGGTTTCCAAAAAATGGTGCCGCACACCCTTCTGGACATAGCCCAAACAAGCGTCCAGATTGATATTTTCCACACTTTTCATGATATTCGCATCAATAAAGGGGCTGTTTTTCCTAAGCCTTGCGATCAGCTCCTTCATCTCCTGGCGCTTGGAAGTATGGACAATATCACCACCGTTCACCGTTTCCCCGGCAGCCGCCCGTTCTTTTGCGATCTGCTCCGTAAACTGGCAGGCACATTGGAGGAAATGAAGGTGGTTGCTGTCCCTCCAGGCCAAAATATCCTCTTCCTTTACAAAGTACAAAGGCCGTATGAGCTCCATACCGGAAAAGTTGGTGCTGTGAAGCTTTGGCATCATGGTATTGATCTGGCCGCCGTAAAGGATCCCCATAAGAATAGTTTCGATCACATCATCAAAATGGTGTCCCAGTGCAATCTTATTGCAGCCCAGCTCCTTTGCATGGGAATAGAGGTAACCCCTCCGCATTCTGGCGCAGAGGTAACAGGGGGACTGATCCACATCCACCACAATATCGAAAATATCCGAGTCAAAGATCCGCACAGGAATATTCATAAGAGCTGCATTTTCCTCAATGAGTTTCCTGTTTTCCGGCTGATATCCCGGATCCATCACAATAAATTCCAGTTCAAACTTCGTATCGCTCTGGCGCTTTAACTGCTGCAGGCACTTGGCAAGCAGCATGGAGTCCTTTCCTCCGGAAATGCACACGGCCACTCTGTCTCCGTCCTGAATCATCTCATATTCCTGAAGCCCCTTTACAAAGGGCCTCCAGATGGTTTTTCTGTATTCTTTTATAATGCTCCGTTCTATATTAACGTAAGGGGCTTCCTGCTTCATCCCTGTGTGCTTTCTCCTTCTGTTTTCTCATTTCCGGATACGGATTTCTCTGAAAGAAGCTTTACCGTTTCCTTCAGCTGCGTGATCTCCTGAGTCATCATCCGGATCTGGTTCTTCATCTGCTCGTATTCCTCTAACGTCATAGTTTCCCGCTTTTTCGGCAGGGTAACGCCGTCCTTTTTTATGGGACGGGCCGGAATTCCCACAGCTGTTACATTGTCCTCCAAGGGCTTTAAAAGCACCGCATTGGCGGCAATAGAACAGTTATCTCCCACCTCAAAGGCGCCTAAAATCTTAGCTCCTGCACCTACCATAACGTTATTTCCAAGAGTTGGATGACGTTTGCCCTTTTTAGTTCCCACGCCGCCCAGCGTGACTCCCTGGTAGATGGTGCAGTTATCTCCCACCACCGCCGTCTCTCCGATGACCACACCGCTTCCGTGATCGATCAGAATCCCGCGTCCCAGCGTAGCACCCGGATGGATCTCGATCAGCGTAAAGAAACGGGCTATCTGTGAAATAAGCCTGGCAATAAAAAACATTTTATGCTGGTAAAACCAGTGGGCAAACCGATGCCAGATCAGAGCATGTATGCCCTGATACAGCAAAAGAACCTCAAACGCACTGCGGGCCGCCGGATCCCGCTCCTGCACAGCCTTTATATCCAGCCAAATATCCTTTAAGATCATTTCTGCTACCAACCTTTCCCAAATGCGTCCATTTTGATTCATAACGCATTTTGATGTAGTATAGCATATGATCCCGGCGAAAAAAAGGATTTTCTTGCGTTTCCGCACGTTACAGTGCACGCTGGCATCTGGAGTTCAGGACGACTTTGAAGGCCATTAGAAAACCGGAGTCCTGAACACAGACGCCAGAATGCAGTGCAGCGTGCGGAAACCCGCCTTTTCTTTCTACTACTTAAAAATAACCGGCTCCTCTAAAAGCTCTGTCCGCAGTACAATGTAGGGGAAGGACTGCTCCGTGCCCGGATCTTCCCCCTTTTCCGGCCCCATCAGCTCCGTCGCCAGAACAATGGAATTTTCCGTCAGATAAAGTTCTCTTATGCTGATACTGTACCCCCCTGTCGGCTGAGCCCCATATCCCACTGCTATGTACAGGTTCTTATCGTCCGTATAGGTCAGCTTAAATGGCTGGGACACTTTCTCTGAAATCAGCTTTGAAAGCTCTTGGGGCAGTTCCTCTGAGGGGGCAGTCTGAAATTCCAGATCCCGCACCTTATCCCTGTTTTCCTTTGAAACGGAACAGCCTGCAAGCCCTGCGGCAAGAGAAAAAATCACTCCCATTATCCAAAGGATCCTTAAAACTCGTTTCATAGCTGCAAAAACCTCCCGGAATATACCATCTGTTATCAGTATATTCCGGGAGGCCTGTCTGAGACCCTTACATTATTTTACGAATCCAGCCCTCAGGCGCCTTAATGCGTCCCATCTGGATACCGGTCAGCGTATCATACAGCTTCTTTGTAACTGGGCCCATCTCCTCCATACCGCTTGGGAAGCAGATTTCCCTGCCGTGGTCATTTATCTTTCCTACAGGTGAGATCACAGCCGCTGTACCGCAGAGACCACATTCTGCAAAATCCTTTAATTCCTCCAGCTTTACAGGCCTCTGTGTTACCTTTAAGCCCAGATAATGCTCTGCCACATACATGAGAGAACGCCTTGTAATAGATGGGAGAATGGAGTCGGACTTGGGCGTAACAACCTCTCCGTCCTTTGTAATAAAGATGAAATTGGCTCCGCCGGTTTCCTCCACATACGTTCTGGTGGCCGGATCCAGGAACATATTTTCATCAAATCCATTGGCATGAGCCGTTTCATGGGCATGAAGGCTCATAGCGTAATTTAATCCAGCCTTTACATGACCGGTTCCATGAGGAGCCGCACGGTCAAAATCGCTGACGCAGATCGTGATCGGCTTCGCTCCGCCCTTAAAATAAGGGCCCACAGGCGTCACAAACATTCTGAACTGATATTCATCTGATGGCTTAACGCCAATCACCGGGCCGGAAGCAAACATATACGGGCGGATATAAAGCGTCGCTCCGCTGCCATAAGGCGGAACCCAGGCTGCATTTGCCTTTACCACCTGATCCAGAGCCTCTAAAAAACGCTCCTTTGGAAATACCGGCATTTCCAGACGGCTGGCAGAATCCATCATACGCTCTGCATTTAAGTCCGGACGGAAGGTAACGATGCTGCCGTCCTCTGTGGTATATGCCTTTAATCCCTCAAAGCACTCCTGGCAGTACTGCAGGATACCTGCACATTCATTGAGCACTACATTAGAGTCCGCAGTCAGTCTGCCTTCTCCCCATGCTCCATTCTTATAATCTGCCACATATCGCATATCTGCGGGCATATAGCTAAAACCGATATTGCCCCAATCCAGATTCTTCTTTTCCATCTTTATTTCCTCCATTCCTGTCCGCGGAATTATTTTACAGCCATTATAGACTTATTGAATTAGAAAATCAACGGAAAAACGGACAGCCGGGTATATCATTCGGATATGGGAGGTATAACTCCTGTCAAAATGAGGGAATCCTCAAAGCCACCATCTGGCCCGAAGATTCCCTCTCAGCTGTCTCACCTGTTATGCAGTATTACACTTCAGGTATTCATATTTATTTCTGGCTTTTTCCGTCCCATACGCCATCTTTGTCCACATACCATCCATCTATATAGGTATCTGTCATTAAACGGCCCTTGGTTCCATCTGATGCTTCGTTAAAGTAGTACCACTTTCCGTCGATCTGATGCCAGCCGGTGTACATATATCCCTGTGTTCCGTCAGAATACGGGTGAAGATAGAACAGATAATCTCCATCACGGAACCAACCAGTAGCCATGTAACCATCTTCCTTAAAATAGTACCAACTGATTACATTATTCCAAACCAGCTGTTTCCATTCTCCAGCAGGCCATGTTCCATCAGGATACTCAAACCACCAGCCTTTATCGTCTCTGTGCCATGTTCCTGCGGTATTTTCTGCAGAAGTATACACTCTTCCGCCGGAAGCTGAACCGGAACTGGAACCATCAGAGCTTCCTCCATGATTTCCATTGCTGTTTCCATCGTCACTTCCGCCATAGGAAAGACCAAATCCCAATTCATAATAATTGCCGTCACTGTCTCTGTATGCGTATGCCTTTCCATTCTCATCCTTCATAGATTCCGGCATATACTGATCCTTTGCATATCCGGGAACATCGTTAGGAGAAATGCAAACGCCGTCTGCATTTACTTCAATTACACTATCATTTCTCGGAAGAGTAATCGGCATCTTTCCGGTCGGTTCATATGCACCTGTAATAACATCCATAGTTGCAGATGTAAGTGTATCAAAACCGGCAAGGACAACATCTGAATATGGCTCTACATTGCCAAGCATCCAGGCAAGCGTAAAGTTTACATTTGTAATAACCTTTCCTCCATTTGCTCTTACAGCTTCTGAAATCGCCTGAATTTCCTGAGCATTTTCAATCGTAGATTCCTCATGCGTTGCTTCAATCGGACGTCCCTGCTCATCTACATCATGGACTGTCTTATTCGTACATATATCCAGTTCAAGATATCCCTTCGTTGCTGAAAAATAATTTCCAGAAGACGGGTTTACAAAAAGCAGTGCATAATCTGCATCATTATAATTATTGGTTAATGTAAGATTATATCCGCCTGCCGCAAGGCTTTTGCGAAGCTCAGAGGTTGTTTCGGCAGACTTTTCCTGTCCAAAGTACTGAATAAATACCTTTTTGCCCTCAAGCTTATCTTCAGTCAGAGGCAGAACTCCTTCATTGTCCTTCAAAAGAACAACTGACTTCTGATGTGCCTCATATGCCTCATCCCAATTGCTTTCATTATCTACAACTGCCTTTGCTTCCTCAGGATCGCGGTACGGATTCTCAAACAGACCCAACTCAAACATTTCTTTTAAGAGACGCTCGTTGGACTGATCCAGATCAGCCGTTGTCAGCGTCACATCATCTACCGTATAACCATCCGGTACCGGTTTCTCTGTCTGATAGTAATCAGATTTAGGTCCGTCAGGTCCTCTGTTCCATGCTTCTACAATTGAGTTGACATCGTTCGTATCACTGATAATGTCTGTTCCGGCATTAACAGCAAGTGCATTTCTTTCCGGAACATCCAGTTCTTCTACACCCCATGCCATATTTCCGGTAATTCCGCTGTCGCTGTTTACATATCCTTCATGACCAATCTGATCTCTTAAAAGACCATTGATAAATACCTTATTAAACGCAAATCCAACCGGAACCATCTCAATTGGATCACCGTTTAAATCATACTGCGGTTCACTCTTCTGAGCTGCAGGTTTTGCATAATACGGCATAATTGATGAAACATTATTTTCTACTGCTTTGATAAAGGCTGGGAGATGATATTTTTCCAGGCTTCCCTCTGTCTGGTATACATTCCACTGGCCCTGTGAATAATGCGGATCAAATCCGTTTTCTCTGGCGCCTCCGCCCGGGAAGTGCTTTACAGTAAGGCCAACTCCGTTTTCTTCCACACCTTCCGTTCCGCCCTGGAAGCCTTCTACCAGCCGTCCAATAATATCGCTGATCAGTTCCGGACTCTCACCAAAGGTTCCATACGTTCTCTGCCATCTTGGGTCTGTCATCGTATCTGCCATATACATATAGCCCTTTTTCAGACCGCAGGCATCCCACTCGCTTCTGGCAATCTCTGCAAAACGGCTGATCAGGCCTGCATCTCCGCCATTGGCAATATCACCAATTACAGCAGCAGCCAGTCCGAGCGTTCCCGGCCATGTAGAGAATACACCGGACGCATCATTCATTCCAAAGGTCATCTGTCCGTTTTCATTTCTGGAGTTGGAAGCCATAACAACAGGAATACCTAAACCTGTTTTTTCTGCCACCAGATTCATCTGGTTCATCCAGGAAGCCATATCTTCCGGTTCCGGATTCTGACGAAGAATAAAGTGACGCAGTCCCCAATCTACAATAGCCTCTGTTGTTCCCAGTGTGCGTGATACGCCGAAAATTTCAGAAGACATATCGTCTGTATTTGAGGTTTCATCTAAAAGCCCTGTTTCTTTATCAGGATCCTTACTGTAGATACCCATACCGCGGGAATTGATAACCATCATTCCGGCCTTTTCCCTGATTGTCATCTTTTCTACCAGATCCTTCGCACGTGCTTCCGGTGTTTCGCGCCAGTCCTCATATACATCCAGCTGTCCGTTTCCATTGGAATCCTTGAAGTAGGAACCGTCCGATTCTATGATACTCTTCACAGTAGCTCCGATTGTAGGTCCATTATCATTTTCCTTATATACAAGGCTGTCATACCATGCGGATACTGTATTGTCCGTTGCGGTCGGATAAGTGGAATCCAGGCTGTTTAACTTCATCAGTTTATTCGGTTCTGTTAATTCGTAAATTCCATCTACGCCGGCTCCGCTGATCTTGTATCCATTAAAATGATTAAATACATTGATATAGGTATATGCACATGCATTATCAGCCTTCTTAATTCCCAGATACAGCTTGGATGGTCTTTCTCCCAGAAGATCTTCCGCTGCTTCTGCTGTCTGGCTTATGATATCCCAAAGAAGGCCATCCTCTTCTCTGGTTGGATCCTTCTCTTTATCCAATACTTTCCAGCTGCATCCTTTCTTTTCAGCAGCCTTTGCATCTGCGGTGATACCAATATACGCAATTCCCTTAGCCTTCAGTTTGGTTACATCAAATTCTGAATCGTTCTCAAACATCGGCCCGATTACTGCCTGACCCTTATAGTCATCCGGAATGCATACGCGGATATAGTTGGAGTATCCCTGAAGCGGCTTTCTGATATAAGGAATATCCTCCAGAAGAACGCCATAAATATTGGCCTTTCCTTCTGCCCGATATGTAATCTCCGTATACCCGTCTTTCTTTTCTTCCTTAAGCTTCTTCAGAATCGGCTTTGTCTGCATGGAGGTTTCAATGTCTTTAAACCACGCCGGACGATGTCCCAAAACAGGCTGGTTTTCAGCGATGGACATCATACGATCCCGCTCTTCTTCAATCAGATATCCTTCTGCAATCGCCTCATCCAGAGAACTTTCATACTGACTTCTGTAGTCCTCATAATCAGTATATAATTCCTTTAATTCCTCCTGAGACAGATATACCATTGATCCGCCGTCTGTAGAAGTTTTTCCATTAACGCCTCCGTAATATTTGGCAACCGGAACCGAAATCTGAGGTGGTACAATACCTTCTGTCAGATTTCCGTATGCATCCCTGGAATCCAGGTTAACATCCTCTACCGTAAAACCTTCCGGCATATCTGAGCCATCTACCCACTCAATCAGATTTGCAAAGACAGAATTCACATAAGAATCCATATTCAGGTCTGTATTCGCATTCGGACGGTCTGTCTCCGCATCCATCTTCATCGGCGGATAATTGCCGGCGGGACGTCCTGCCTGAATCTGTATCTCATCCGTCATATCTGGTGGGAAAATCTTTGAAGAATGGGCGCCGCCTGCTACCACATAATGACGATACATATCTACGCCCGGTTCATCCCCATCCTCTTTTATGTAATCCGGATTTGACTTAACACAACTGGAATAATCATTTTCTCCCTCTAACAGAATGTAGGGTACAGGAGAATCATAAGGAGTCGGGAAACTTCTGGATGCGCCGTGACTGCTTAAATCTGTATCTGCGTATGCGCCCACTACATTGACAAAACCATCAAAAACCGGATTTCCGTCACCCGTATCTTTATCATAATCCATACCAACTGCATTGGCCTGACCAAAGCAGTTCACATAGGTGTTCACATAAAAACCGGATTGAGACTGTCCCATAAGGAATACTTTGTCTGCTGTCTCTCCGCCTAAAAGTTCACTATCCGGAGTTTTCAGCATTACGCCCAACTGTCCCAGCATATCCCAGAACAATCCGTTGCGGTCTTTTTCATTCAGTCCCTTATCTCCCCATTTAAGGTTTTCATACCGTTTGGCATCAAAACGTTTTAAGGATTCTACATTGCAGTACTTTGAAGTAATGCCCACATAGGCATATCCATTTCTCATAAAGTAGTCATAGCTTCTGCGCCAGATATCCGGCAGATCCACCTTGCTGCTGGCATTCAGAATATCTACAAATACAACTCCGTTAAAATCGGCAGGATCTTCCGGCATATACACAAATACACGATTGGTATAGTCCTGCTTGTCCGGTCTAGACGCATTGCTTCTGGATGCATTGCTTCCGGTTGCGGTTGTAACCTTATGGTCGTCCTTTAAATCGTATACCCGTGTATTTCCGCTGAGGAAATATTCTGTTTCTTTGTAGTTGTATTTATCTGTGAAACCAATATTCTGCTTCGTTCTTCCGTCTTTCTGGCTCAGATACATAAAACTGTCAGAAGTTTCAGGAATTTCCTTAACCGACGGAGTATCGTTATGCATCTCAACTACCAGATCCAGCATATCCTTGCTGAGAGATTCATTGCGAAGCGCATTACTGTCCGTTGCTTTTTTAGGTTCACTGGGCGTAGCCAATGTAATCTGGCTGGGAGTCGCTACTCTCTCTGGAATCTGTACGGCAGAAGCGGTCTCTTTTTCTTCCTCAATTTCTGCTTTTTCTGATTCAGGCTCTTCTTCCGTTTCTGCTTCTTCTGTCTCAGCTTCCTCCTCAGTTTCTGCCTCTTCCGACTCAGATTCTTCTTCTGTTTCTTCTTCCTTCGACTCGGCTCCCTCCTCGGTTTCTGCTTCCGATTCAGACTCTTCTTCCGTTTCTGTTTCTTCCGGCTCTGTTTCCTCCTTAGTTTCTGCTTCTTCTGACTCAGCTTCCTCCTCGGTTTCTACTTCTTCTGGCTGATCTGAACCGTTTTCTTCTAGGGAATCCTCTTTTTCATCTTCCAGATCGGAACGTTCATCCCCCGCTTCATCATCTGTTAATTCTGCACCATAAACTTCGCTGACATTTGTCATGCCCCCACCCCCGGGTATAACGCCAACTCCGGCGGAAAGACTGGAGCCGGTCATAGAAGCAGCCAGGACCGCCGCCATGATCGGTTTCATTTTCTTTTTCATGTTTTTTCTCCTTTCCTTATTCTCCCCTATTTTCTGCCATGCGCGCTCAGGCAGAAAACATTTTGATTTTTAACAAAATGTTAACATCTATTAAAATTATATAAAGGTTTGTTTTTTATTAAAATGGTATTTTTTTAATATTTATAGTATAATTTTATCTTATTTGTGCAATTTGTTTTCTTTTTTCTTTTATTTTCTTTCTATATATGTACACTTTATCTATTTTTGTGTATTTCAAAAAAATAAATTATAGATTTATGTTATAACTTTTCCCCTTTATCCCTTTGTTTTTAAAGCATTCATTCTATTCCATCAAATTTACTTCCCACATTTGGATTATTTTTCTTCATTTTTTGACACTCTTCCCAAATTATGGTACACTTATTTTGTATAATTATGCTGTAAATCAGTACTATTACTCACATTGGAGCGACACATGAAACATTTTCCCCTTTCTGTTCACAGTTTTAAAATGAAACTTCTGATTTCTCTGCTTACCATTGGTCTTCTTCCTCTGGTTTCCATATCTGTTTTTTATCAGCATTTCCTTGATGTACGGATCACCAAGGACATCGAATCAGCCAGTATTGACCGGCTCCGCTATACCAGCTACGATATCAGACGGCAGATGGAAATCTCCGACCAGCTCCTCGGATGGATCACTTATAACAGAAAGCTGCAGGAAATACTCACTGCTAACTACTCTGAAAAATATGAAAAGCAGCTGGATATCATCCAGTTCAGTTCTTATGCCACGGAATATGCAATCAATGCAAATATCGAAAACAATATTTTTAAAATTCTTATCATAGAAGATAATGGGGAATCTTTTCAGATCGGAAATGTCCGTTCCCTTATGGATCAGGACGCGATCAAAGATGCCAGATGGGCGGAAACCTATAATCACAGCAAAGCAGACCAGCTGGTTCTCAGCAAAGATATTTATGCGAAGGATACCTATGTTTTTCCAGTCAGCAGCCGTATCTACAATGATCTGACCGGTGCTCCCATCGGCTGGTGTATCATTGCCTTTTGCAATGATATGTATTCCAAAAATCTGGTAAACGGCTCTAATAATCAGAATATCTACCTGATCAATCCGTCCGGCCAGTGCATCGGCCATACGGATTTCTCCATGATCGGCGCTGATATGTCTCAGGATTCTATGATCCGTGAGATTTTAAACACCCAGGACTCCATCGGGCATATTACTGCAAACCGCAGCCACACGCCTTTAATCGCCCACTATTACCGAATACCAGACAGCAATATCATTGCAGTTCAGGAAACTCCCCTTCTCTCTTTTCTCAGCGAAAAATCTGAGATTTTACGATTCTCTGCCACATTAATCGTAATTTCCGCTGCGCTGGTACTCTGCCTTACCATGTACCTGCACCGCATACTGACCCGCCCGATCAATACCATCAGCTCCTATATTAAAAATGTTTCAAAGGGCGATTTTACGGGCTCACTGACTCTGAAAAATAATGATGAATTTCAGACCATTGCAGACTCCATCAACAAAATGGAGCGCGAAATCAGGGAACTGATGGAGGCTCAAAAACAAGAATCTGAAATAAAAAAAGAGCTTGAATTCCGCGTCCTTCAAAACCAGATCAATCCGCATTTTCTTTACAATACCTTAAATACGATCAAATGGATGGCTTCCCTGCAGCACGCAGATACCATCCGGGATATGACGGCAGCTCTTGGGCGTCTTCTGCAGAATATTTCCAAGGGTTCTGATAAAATTTCTATCTATGAAGAAATGTCCCTCCTGGATGATTATGTACTGATCCAGGATATCCGGTACGACGGACGGTTAAATGTCCGGTATCATATCGGAGATCCGGAAATCACACAGGCCCTGATTTTAAAATTTCTGTTCCAGCCTATTGTAGAAAATGCTATTTTCCATGGGATTGAACCAAAAGGCGACGGCTCCGGAACCATTGATATTTACTTAAACCAGCAAGATAAAAGTATCTATATCCACATTGTCGATAACGGTATCGGCATGACCCCGGAACAGATCGAACAACTTTTAAATCCTGAGGAAAGCTCGCAGAACCGCCGCGGATTAAACGGAATCGGCATCAGCAATATTAACCAGCGGATCAAAATGACCTATGGACAGGAGTATGGTATTTCCATCAGCAGCAAACCCGGAGCCTATACTGACGTTCTGATCTGCATTCCATATGAAAGGAGCACTTCTTTATGACCTCAATCTTAATCGTGGACGATGAGGCTTTAATCCGCCGCGGTCTTGAAAGCCTGATTCCATGGGAGCGATTAAACTGCAGTCTTGCAGACCAGGCCTCTAATGGAGCAGAGGGACTGGAGAAAATCCGCCGGTACCACCCGGATATTGTATTTACTGATATTAAAATGCCGCAGATGGACGGACTGCAGATGATTGAAAAAGCTCTTTTGGAACCGGATCCTCCTCTTTTCATTATCCTCAGTGCCTATAATGATTTTGAACTGGTCCGCTCTGCCATGCGCTTAGGCGCCATTGACTATCTGATCAAGCTGAATCTGGAGGAAAATGAACTCGTTTCCCTGATTCAGTCTGCTCAGAAAATGCTTTCAAAGCGCCCCAAACGTCTGCAGCCGCCGTCTCACTCAGAAGATTTTAAACGAAATTTCATTAAAGAAATGCTTCAGATGAACGCAGACAAAAGCCTGTTTGCCAAACAGCTGCCGGAAAATTTTGCTCTGAATGACAACTGCTTTTACCGTATTTTATGCTTCAGTCTGAAGGATTCTGAAGCCGTGCCCGCCGGATCGGGAGATCTTCCGCAGAATTACCTTGATAATATCTGTATGGAACAGTTTCCGGAACGTGCAGACCTTTGCGCACACCATTTGAATCCAAATACGACGATTCTGTATGTGGAATACCGCGACGGGATGGATCAGGATATTCTAAAAAAGAAATGCCAGTCCATCCTAAACAGCGTCCGCCGTTATCTGAACCGACAGCTTACCATAGGAATCAGCGCGCCCCATCGCAATATCATGCATCTTGCCGCTGCAAGGGAAGAAGCGATGGAAAGCCTCTCTTTCCAGGTCAGCGGCATTGATACCTCCATCCATTTTTATACGGACTTTTTAAACGCAGATTCACTGAAGCATCAGCTGGAACTTCTGAATACGGAAAGTACGTTCTTTGAAGAAGCTGAAAACCTTATGCTGCAGATTCAGAAATTTCTGTCTCAGAGCATCGCAAAGCCGGGGGACGCCAGACAGATCTGCTTTCTTCTGATCTCCCGTCTGTATGGATTTGACTCAAAAATCCGGGATTTTTTTATCCAATGGTTCGGCAGGGAATATACCTCCCTCTCCCAGTTTGACCAAATGAAAAACCAGGAGCTTGTGTCCTGGCTTCTCCATCTGACTCAGGGAATCGACCACTACAGTCATCAGTATATGACTGAGATTTACCGCTACAAAGTAAAAAAAGCCAGGGAATACATTTTCGAGAACCGGTTTCAGAAATTATCTCTTAATGAAGTGGCCACTGTTCTGGAAATTACTCCCAGCTATTTAAGCAGGATCTTTAAAAAGGTGACGCACCAGTCCTTTTCCGATTATGTGGCAGAAGTAAAAATAGAAGAAGCGAAATCGCTTCTTCTAAAGGATAATAACCGGATCTATGAAGTTTCCAGTATGCTTGGATATGATGATCCCTACTATTTCAGCAAGGTATTTAAAAAAATTACTCAGATGACTCCCAGTGAATTTATTGCAAGAAACTGAATCATCCCTTCAGGCCGCTGGTTGCCACGCCTTCGATAAAGAAACGCTGCATACTTAAGAATAATGCTCCCACCGGAATCAGAGAAATCAGAGCCGCTGCCATAATCAGGTTATAGTCTGCAGAATACTGTGTGATGAACATACGAAGACCCAGCTGAATGGTTTTCAGTTCGGTTGAATTTAAGTAAATCATGGGACCCATGTAATCGTTCCATACGTTTACAAAGCTGAAAATAATCAGTGTTGCAATCGCAGATTTGGACAGAGGCAGCATAATCCTGCTGTAAATTCCAAACTCGCTCAGACCATCTATGCGGGCAGCCTCTGAAAGCTCATTTGGAATGGAAAGATAGGACTGTCTCATAAGGAACACGCCAAATGCAGTAAAGGCCTGCATGAGGATCAGGGACAGATGGGTGTCTGCCAGCTGCATTTTACGGATCATGATAAACTGAGGCACCATGTACCCCTGCCACGGAACGGCGATCGTAGCAATGTAGCCCAAAAATATAATATCTTTTCCCGGAAACTTCATTTTTGCAAACGGATAGGCTGCAAAGCTGCTGGTTAATACCTGAAGAACCGTAATAATAATTGCCAGCTTAAAACTATTTTTAAAAAACATAAGCAGCGGAATCTTTGTCCAGATCTCCCGGAAATTCTCCCATACCGGTTCTTCGGGCAGCCACTTCATGGGAACAGAGAACACTTCCTGGCTGGTTTTTAATGATGAGGATACCATCCATAAAAACGGAAGCAGAATGGTGATGCTTAAAAGTACAAGGAGTCCATACAGACATATGGTCTTTATATTGATTCTTGATGTTTTCATTTTCAATCGTTCCTCCTTTTACATATAGCTAACCCATTTTTTCTCAGCTCTGAACTGGACCACAGTAATAACAAGTACGATTGCAAACAGAACCATGGAAATTGCGCTTGCATATCCAAACTCATAATTAATAAATGCTGTGTTGTAAATATGGTATACAAGTACGTTGGTTGCACGTCCCGGTCCGCCGTTCGTCATGACGGAAATCAGGTCAAAGACCTTAAAGCAGGCAATGGTCAGCATAATGCTTACGAAAAACGTAGTCGGTGTCAGCATAGGCAGCGTGATATTTCTGAACCGCTGAAATGTATTGGCGCCGTCTACCTTTGCTGCCTCATAAAGCTCTCTTGGAATCGCCTGCAAACCGGATAAATACAGAATCATATAGTATCCCATACTTTTCCATATACTTACAATAATGATAACCGGCATTGCCCAATCAATCGTAGAAGTCCATCCTGGAGGATTTGCAACTCCCATTGCACGCAGAATATTGTTAATCGGGCCAAGGGTTGGATGAAACAGCAGATTCCATACAACTGCCACCGCTACCAGAGACGCTACATGAGGGAAGAAAAATACGGTTCTGAACATGTTGATGCCCTTCAGCTTCTGGTTTAAGATCAGAGCAAGCCCCAGAGCTGCTGCCATGGTAAGCGGTACTGTAAATACAGAATAATAGATGGTATTTTTCAGGGAAATACTAAATGTTTCATCCTCTAAAAGCTTGGCAAAATTAGCAAGCCCTACAAATTTCATCGGATTTGCAGAATCCCATTCCATAAAACTAAGTCCCATGGAGCATACGATGGGGATCAGCGTAAACAGCAGAAATCCCACAAAATTCGGCAAAAGAAATGTATAGGCAGTAATTATATTTTTTACTTTTCGTTTTGACATATCTGCGCGCTGTAAAACAGCTCCTCCTTCTTTTCTCTGATGGTTCAAAGTCCTCCGAATCAAAGATCCAGAGGACTTTTTTTCAGTCTGCTTCTTATTTACTTAACAGATCATTTACACGCTTTGCCATATTTGCCAGACCATCATCAATGGAATTTGCTCCCAGCATGATCAGGTCATGCTCTTCTGCAATAATCTGCTCCAGAGCGCCTGCCTGAGGGATCATCTGGCATTCCAGTACAAAATTATCTGCAGCGATCGCTTCACGGAAGCCTTCCGGCATTCCCTCAACATTTACCAGAGTATCGATTGTCTTTTCGTTCTGGTATGCTGGCAACGTTCCCAGACCTGCCAGAATATTGGCACCCGGCTCTGTACACATAAACTCTACAAATCTCCATGCCTCTTCCGGATGAGCTGCATTCTTGTTGATTGCGATCGGAGTTGGGTTGCTGACAGCTGTACCAGGCTCCTGGCCCTCAAAGTGCGGTGCTCTTACAGCGCCCCATTCAACAGAGGTCTCACCCTTGTTCTTGGTGTTGATGATCATATTTGCAAACCATGTTCCCATTAACTCCATTGCTACCTGCTCCTTGTAGAACGGGCCGCTGTAGTGAACGTTTCCTGTCTTTAATGTACCGTAATCCATAGCGGACATATCCTCATTCTGCATGCCGAGGAATAATTCATAAACAGGCTTTAAGAAGCTGTACTCACCGTCAGCCATACTGTGTTCTTCGCTTAAGCCCCAACGATATAAGGAACCCGGCCATGTATGGCAGTATCCACCGTAAATCTTATCATTTCCTTCTCCGCTGGTCATCTTCTTTGCAAGCTCTCTGTACTCATCCCAGGTCATATCGTTCTTTGGATACTCAACACCCGCCTGATCGAACAGAGTCTTGTTGTAATACAGCAGATAGTAGTCATTACGGAATGGAAGGCCGTACAGCTTGTCATCGATGCGGATTCCTTCATCCGATCCCTGATAAGGAGCCATATCAACGCCGCTCTCCTTCACCTTATCATCCAGAGGCATCAGCTGATTTTTCTCCACCAGACTGTTGTAAATGTTCATACTCTTAATAGTAATAACATCAGATGTATCACCGGAAGAAAGCAGTACAGGAATCTTTGTATCGTAATCAGTAGCCCCGATATCCATTACCTTTACCTTAATATCTGGATTTTCTGCCTCAAATGCCTCTACCAGTTTTTTCCAGTAGTCGGTTGTCTCATAATCCCATACGGTAAATGTAATCTCTGTCTGTCCCTCTGCAGCGCCGCTCTCCCCCTGAGCCTCTGTTTTTTCAGAAGGCTTTTCAGCCTGTGTAGAGCTGCCGCAGCCTGCCAGAGTTGTTGCAGCACATGCCGCTGCACAGGTAAGTGCCATTGCTTTTTTCCATAACTTATTGTGTCTCATCATATCCTCCTCTTTCCATTTCAGTCACATTTGATGCCTTTATTATAGATAAAATTTTTTTATTTCTGAATGGAATATCTGTTATTATATTGTTTTAATATAAACTCATCCATGTATTCTCCCGTTTTTTATTGAAATTTCATATACTATTCAGGATTATTTTGCACTTTTCATTTTTACCATGTATAAAATGTTACGTTATACGGATGTTTTCTCCATTTTCTTTATTCGTTTTTTCTTTTATACTTGAATTTGAAAATAATGGGCGCATCATGCGCAGTACATTCAAGGAGGTATCAACTTATGACATCAAAAACACAATGGGTAAATGAGATTTACGAAAAAATGGAACAGAAGCTGTATGCGGAATGTGCAAGAATGGGTGAAAAAATTCCCTACTGGACGGTCGGTGGTGTATACAAAGAAGATTATGCCAAAAAAGACATCTACTGGTGGACCAACGGCTTCTGGAGCGGTATCCTCTGGCAGCTTTATCATGCCACAAAAAATGAACTTTATCTGGAAACAGCCCGAAAAAATGAAGATTTACTGGATCAGGCCCTTCACGGCTTCATCGGCCTTCACCACGATACCGGTTTCATGTGGCTCCACAGCGCTGTCGCTGATTACCGCCTCACAGGTTCCGAAGAAGCCAAAGTCCGCGGCCTCAATGCAGCCTCTGTTCTGGCCGGAAGATACAATCCAAACGGAAAATTTATCCGGGCATGGAATCCTGAATGTGTAGAAGAAGGAGAAGACTGCACCGGATGGATCATCGTAGATTCCATGATGAATATTCCCCTCCTGTATTGGGCAGGCCAGATCACCGGAGATCCCCGCTTCCAGCAGATTGCTGTAAATCACGCAGACACGGTAGCCTCTTATCTGGTGCGTGAGGATGGCTCCTGCGGCCATATTGCCTGCATCAATCCGGATACCGGAGAACTGGAACACATTCTGGGCGGACAAGGCTACTCTGAAACTTCCTCCTGGTCACGGGGTCAGTCATGGATCCTGTACGGCTTTGCACTGTCCTACCGTCATACCAAAAATAAAAAATATCTGGACATTGCCAAAAAAACATCCCACTACTTTATCTCCAATATTGCACTGACCGGTTATATCCCTCTGTGCGATTTCAGACAGCCGGCCTCTGCCGCTTATACAGACACATCTGCCGGACTTTGCGCTGCCTGCGGACTGTTAGAAATTGCAGAGCATGTGGATGAGTGTGAAAAAAATCTTTACCGCACCTATGCAGAACTCATCCTCAAACATACCGCTGAAACCTGCTGTGACTGGAATCCCGATACAGATGGGATTGTACAGAACTGTAAGGTGGCATTTCACAATGACCGCAGGGAACAGACGGATCTGATTTATGCAGATTATTTTCTCACAGAAGCAGTGCTGCGACTGCTGGGAAAGGACTTCCTGATCTGGTAATATCCAAAATACACAAATTCAGGAGATTAAAAATTATGACAAAACACGAATATTCCCAGCTTCTCATGCAGCTTTTAACCCCAACGCTTCCATTTTACTCTCCTCAAAAAGCCAGACTCTGCCCAGGCAGCTCTGCCGCAGTATACGACATGGCAGCAGCCGGAGCCGAAGGCTTTGCCAGACCACTCTGGGGCCTGGTCCCCTTCTGGGCCGGAGGAGGCAGCTGTCCTGAATTTGAGCAGCTGTATCTGTCAGGCCTTGCCGCAGGCACCGATCCTGAAAACCCGGAATATTGGGGCGGCTTTCAGGATATTGACCAGCGCTTTGTGGAAATGGCTGCCATCGCCTACGGCATACTGATGACACCTCAAAAACTGTGGGACCCTCTCTCTGCAAAGGAAAAGACAAATCTGGCAAAATGGCTGGACGGGATCAACCACTATGCCTGCCCCCCATGCAACTGGATGTTTTTCGGCGTTCTGGTAAATATTGCCCTTAAATCGGTCGGTTTTCCTTATTCAGAACAGGTTCTGTCCGACTACCTGGATTACATTGAGAGCTGCTATCTGGGAGGCGGCTGGTATCTGGACGGACAAAACGGTGAAAAAGACTATTATATTTCCTTTGCCTTCCATTATTACAGTATGATTTACTGCCGGTTTATGAGGGAAAATGATCCTGACCGCTGTGCACTTTATGAAGAGCGGGCAAAATTATTTGCAGCAGATTTTATCAACTGGTTTGCAGAGGACGGCTCTGCCCTGGCCTACGGCCGTTCTCTGACTTACCGCTTTGCTCAGGTATCCTTTTTCTCCATGTGCGCTGCCTGTGAACTGGAAGTTGTTCCCTATGGGATAATGAAGGGGCTTATCGAACGCCATCTGCGCTTTTGGACGGAGCATCCCATTGTTGACAACAGCGGACTCTTGACCATCGGCTACGGCTATTCCAACCTGCTCATGTCTGAACAGTACAACGCTCCCGGATCTCCCTACTGGGCAATGAAGGCCTTCGCCTTCCTCTCCCTTCCGGACGAGCATCCCTTCTGGAAGACAGAAGCGGCTCCCCTTCCCGATCTTCCAACGCTGACTGCTCAGACCTATGGCGGTCTTTTAATCCAGAGGCTTCACGGCGATGTTACCGCCTATACCTGCGGACGGACGCTGCCTCATCACCATGTCCTTACGGAAGAAAAATATTCAAAATTTGCCTATTCCAGCCGTTTTGCCTTCAGCGTTCCGCGTTCCATGAGAAGTCTGGCTGAAGCCGCACCTGACAGTATGCTTGCCCTCGATATCAACCATATGATCTATGTCCGCGGAATGGTTTCCAATCCCCAGCTTACAGACCATTCGGTATCCTCTGAGTGGTCTCCCTATGAAGGAATCCGGATAAAAACAGTCATTATTCCTGACAGTACCGGTCATAAGCGGATCCATACCATTGAAAGCGACCGCTGTTTCACTGCATATGACTGCAGCTTTGCATTTCCCGATACCTATACAGTTTCTCAGGAACAGAGCTGTATTCGCGTTCAGGCTCCGGATGGACGGGCATACTGCGCCTCTGCCGTTAAAGACGATCCGGCCGCCATGTGCATTAACGCATCTCCGAACACAAACCTGATGGTTCCCAAAACCATCATCCCCTGTATCTGTTATGAGATACAAAAGGGAACGCAGGTAATTGAAACTCGGTTTTGGGAAGAATAGCATCAAATGCTGCCGAAGAAAAAGTAATCAAAGAGCATCCTGCGTAAAAATGCGTGGGATGCTTTTTGTATTTGAATACTTGAGTTATAGCTAAAAGTAAGTTAAACTTAGTCATAGAATTTAGTCATAAAAGCTTTTAGAAAGGCGAAATGAAATGATTTATTAGGTATGCAAAGCGGTATTTAACATAACAAAAATAGTGCTAAATCCTCAAAACGGGACCTTGTTTTTTGGAGGAATAGCAGAAAGGACTTTATCGATAAAACTTCCTGAGTTCAGAAAACAAATAGAAACATATTCCATAGAAGAGCTGCGCTATCTGACCGCAGAACTGTACAAAGCGATCCCGAAGAAAATAAAAGAGGAAAAGGACATTGACCCCCTGGTTCTGTCTGTTCCGGAGCATTTCAAAGAAAATGGAACAGGCAAGGCCTCTTCCCCCTCTAAAGTAAAAAAAGCCCCGGATCTTGGAGCCCTGGAATCAGAGATTGAACTTTTTCTTGAAAATGCCTATGCACAGAATTATTTTGCCCCAAACCGCTTCGTTCCAAAGCATGAGCGGCCCAAATGGCGTTTTAAGGTGAAAAACTATATTAAAACCCTTCGGGATCATTATACAGAAGGGGAGGAGGCTGAGACTGCGGCCCTTCTTCTGGAAAAGCTGTACCGTATGCTGTGTTACGGCTGCTGCTATTATATTTTCAGTACAACCGATCCTTTCCAGTCCATCGGAATGAGGCAGAATGAACTTCTGGATCTTGTGATCAAAAAAAGTTTTGCCTGCGGAGTCACCAGTGAACGCATCTGCAAAATGGAAGAAATTTCCACATTAAGCGGATTAAGCTATGATATGCTTTCTGGATCCCTTCTTTCTGTCCTTGCTGCAAATTTAAAGACTGCAGATATGAAGGAAACTGCGATTGCAGAGGCAAAAAAACTGAGACAGAAAATTGTCAGCATACGTTATTCCGACCGTGAACAGAAAAACAGCTTAACTACTCTGATTCTGATGATCCATTTCTCTCTGTACGAATATGAGGAGGGGATCAGGGATTTTAAGGAAAAGTATCTGGAACCGGATAAAGAGATCTTATATTACGTACTGCTAAGCCATATGTTTTTCTATGATCTTAAAAATTACTGGGTGCGGGAGTACAAAACGGCTTTGAATCAGGGAATTTCACTGAGGAAATCTCTGATGGAAATATATGAATATCTGATGGAGCATGGGGAATTTCCGGAGAGCTTTTATTTATGAAAGGAATGGAGGATACACTTATATGTGGCTGTTTTTCGCGCTGCTGTCCGCTCTCTTTGCGGCCCTTACTTCCATTTTGGCAAAACTTGGAATCGATGGAGTAAATTCAAATCTGGCAACCGCCATCCGGACCGTTGTAGTCGTAGTGATGGCCTGGGGAATGGTATTTCTTACCCATGCTCAAAACGGAATTTTTTCGATTGGAAGAAAAAGCTGGATTTTTCTCATCCTGTCCGGCCTTGCCACCGGCGCCTCCTGGCTCTGCTACTACCGTGCATTACAGCTGGGAGACGCCTCAAAAGTTGTTCCTGTGGATAAACTCAGCGTTGTGATGACGCTGATCCTTGCTTTTGTCTTTCTCCATGAAGATTTTACCGCAAAGTCGCTCATAGGGTGTATTCTTATTGGAGCCGGGACGTTGGTAATGGTATTATAGGTATACTGCTGAAGCTTTTTACCTCTCCAGAAAATCTATAAGTAAAAATAAAATCAAATTGGAAAGGTGACGATTATGTTAAAGAAAACTCATATGCTATACAACAACCGGAAATGGATTTCCAACGGTATGACAGCCAGCATAAACCGCATAAAGGATATCCTGGCGATCAGTTTTCAGCCTGTGGTAGGGGAATTAAACCAAAAATACAAAGCGTCTATCCACCCTCTATAAGATAAATAGACGCTCTGTTCATTTGTATATCATGTTTCTTCATACTCAAAAATCAGTTCTTCTGTCAAATACTCATCGCTCATACAATGTAAATCTGATACCCCTTCACAGAGCAAAGGATAAAGGGCAGAACAATAGAAAAATTTCAGGGCTTCATCGAAAGACAGATTTTTCTTTTTCGAAAATCGCTCAATGATCCAGGCATATTTTTTTGCAGCAAAATCGGATTGGCTGTCAAATCTGTTCACTCTCTTCATAATGCAGATACTCATCAAGAACCGTTTGTGTACGCAGGCACATCTGCAGGTTTAGTTTTTCATAACGCAATCGGTGAATCGCTTCCTTCTTATCAATTAAATTATCAAAGTAAAGTTCAACAGTATTAAATACTTTATCATTTGCAGCACCGCCAATCACTATATCGTAATCGGTTGCATCATTCCCCTTCTGCATTTCAGAATTTTAAGTCTCTGATAAGCTGATTCGTCAAAACTGTAGTGAGAAACAATTCCTCTTTTCCCGCGCCGCTTAAATCTTTCACACCACTTTATTGCCTGTTCATAAAGTGGTGTTGTATAAAAACCACGCCCAAAATCAAGATTCTCTCTGGAATGTACTAAATCCGGAGTTTGAACTTCCAAATATGAACCATGATATAAAATCATAATTGGATATCCATTTCTTCTATAAGATTAATAATATCGTCCACAATATATTCTTTGCTCTGGGTATGAAGCATCTCATACTCCGGTATAACATAACTGTTTAAAATATCGCTCTTTTCTGTCAAAGCTCGATACCATTTTTTCAGACTCATTGCAATATTTTCAATGCAGAAAACAGCAAATTCCAGTTCATCGGTATTTTTTATTTTTATATCATTCAACATCGTCAGCTCCCCTCCGTCATTCATATTTTTGATCTCAGCATCTTGAGGTTAAAGTAAATACTTCTGTATACTTTTAATTTCCATGGAACAAGTATATGACAACCTTCTGCTTTTGGCTATCTCCCCAATGCATAAAATACCACAGCTTGTAATATGATGGTAAAAACGTTCTCAGGGTGAAATACCATGAAGGAATATATTGAAGAACGGGCCATTGCTATTGCGAATTACATTATCGACCACAACGCTACCGTGCGCCAGACAGCCAGACGGTTTGGAATTTCCAAGTCTACGGTACATAAGGATGTCACCGATCGTTTGGAACACATCAACCCATCCCTCGCCGCCCAAGCCAGAGTAGTGCTGGACATCAACAAATCCGAACGGCATATCCGGGGCGGACTGGCTACAAGGGAAAAATACCAGCATCGGCTGGCAATCTGCAGTAAAGAGAACAGCTAAACAAATACTTATGTGTACTATATACATCACAAAAACCGGCAGACCCTCACAATCTGCCGGTTTTTATATCAATTATTCTAATTTCAAAGCTTAGTTGGTTCCAATCGACATTGTCTCAGGCAATGTGCTTCCGCCATCAATAACAATCTGAGAACCTGTCAGATAGCTGGATTCGTCGCTTCCCAGGAATGCAAAGAGCTCTCCTACCTCGATTGGTTTTGCGAGGCGCTTCATGGGAACGCCGACTGCGATATCTGCGATTGCTGCCTCCGGATTTTCAGGATTAGATTCCAGAGCCATCTTTTCAACCATAGGTGTACGCGCATAGCCCAACTGTGAGCAGTTTACACGGATGTTGCGGTTTGCATACTCAACAGCCAGACATTTTGTCAGGCCAACCAGAGCAGCCTTTGTCATAGCATACGCTGCCTCACCTGCGTCTGCTACAATATCTCCGGTTACAGAGGAAGCGATCACAATATTGCCTCCGCCCTGCTTTAACATATATGGGATTACTGCCTTACAGGTGTTCCATACACCTTTGATATTTACATCGATATGGAAATCTCTGGTAGCATCATCCATCTCCTCAAAAGGAGCCAGACGGCATACACCTGCGTTGCAGCAGGCTACATTGATCTCTCCAAAAGCCTCAATGCCCTTTGCCGCAGCTGCATCCATCTGTGCGCGGTCCGCTACATTGGCAACTACGGTGATAATCTCTGAATTGTATTCCTTGCGCAGTTTTTCAGCTGTTTCTTCTACAGCAGGAGAGAGATCTACCATGATCAGCTTTGCTCCGTATTTTGCATACGCAGTAGAAATTCCTTCTCCAAGTCCGGCAGCAGCTCCGGTAATCAGTGCAACTTTTCCATCCAGTTTAGCCATTTTATCTTCTCCTTTACTTCATTCATTTATTTTCAGACGTTTCGTTTCGTCCGGATTAACTGTTTTACAAACTTAAAATTGCTGTACTCCATCCGGTGTTTCAATCTCAACCGGATGTTTCTTCCAGTTTACCAGAAGCATCCACAGCCAGATCACTACACCGATGCCCAAATATACTCCAAAGCAGATCCAGGAATCAATTCCCTGGCCCAATGTACAGAAAAATGCAATCGCAACTGCAATGAGCATCGCAAACACACGAAATGCATCACCGCCCTTAACGGTATTCGCACTCTTCCACTCAGGATGCTTGTGATGAATGCACACAGCTGAAATCATTGTTAAAGCATACGCACAGGCGCAGCCAAAACTCATCAGATTGAAAAATGCACTCATAAAATCGGAAGAGTTCTGAAGTACAATAAAGATCAAAGATAATACCAGCAGAAAAATGTTAGGAAGCATCGGCTGCTGATTTTTATTTACCTTGGCAAATACTTTTGGAAGGAAATTCTTATTTGCCATGGAATACAGCATACGTACGGTAGACATCCAGAATCCCAGCAAAGATGCTCCCATACCCAGAAGGCAGGAAAGAATACCTACAATAATCGGCCAGAAGGTCCATCCCAATACATTCTGCATGGTCGCAATGGTCAGGAAACCGTCCTGTGCGAAATTGGCATGAATGTCCTTCAGACCATCCAGACCTGCTACACAGAAATAATAAAATACATAAATACAGCCGCAGGTGAGAATGGAACCGCAGATTGCTTTTTTAGAATTTTTAATAGGGAAATCTCCTTCTTCTACCATCTGAGGAACGGTTTCAAATCCAAAATACGGAGTGATCAAAAGAGCCATTCCAATGATCCAGCCCGGTATACCGTTCACAGACTCCAACGTTGTAGTGAAAATATTTCCAAAGTTTTCCAGATGCCAATGACCGGAAAACAGAAGAATAAATCCAGTCAGAATGGTTACTGTGATATTACAAAACAGCATACCTGCCTGAGCCTTTACCAGAAACTGCACATTCTGGATACTCATTAAAAAATACAGAACCAAGAGTACAGCTGCACATCCCACCATGGGCCAAGTACCAAGGTTTAAACCCAGCGTTTTGTTTACCCAGGTCATAATTGCCATAACCACTGCCGGAGGAACGGAAATCCACGCTGCCATAATAAGCCAGGAAGCCAGGAAACCAACGTGCTTATTGATCCCTACGGTATTGTAGATCAGCTCGCCTCCTGAGGTATGGAACAAGGATGCCAGCTCACTGTATACCAGAGCTACCGGAAGGATCGCCACTGTCATCAGGGCGAATGCCAGAAACGTACCGCTGCCGCAATAACCATAAAATACAGAATCCCAATAGTTTACAAATGTGAAAATAGATCCTGTCGCAACCGTATAAACAAAAATCAATTTCAGACTCTTATTCAAACCATTGCTTTTATTTTGTTTGTCCTCCATGTAAAACACAACCCCTTTACTTTTACTTTGCAATTTTTCAGCATACAAAAAAGCCCAAAATCCCCCCTATACTTAAAAGAGAAAATCTGGACTTCGATGTCGCTGTTCGCTGATATGCGCCGTTGTATATCAGTTATGTTTTTTAAAGAGATATCGCTTTAATTGCTTTCAATCATACCACTTTGCTCAAAGTTTGTCAAGTAATTAACAATTTTTATCCTACATGTTATACGCCATTAACAAAATCCGGGCAATTTCTGCCATGGTCTGCTCCTTATCCATAGCCTGACGGCGAATATAGGAATATGCCTCATTTTCAGAAAGCTTCCTGTGCTCCATTAAAAGCCCCTTCGCCTTTTCAATGTATTTTCTGTCCTCCAGCGCTTTTTTTGTTTTCTCACATTCCCTTTCTGCCTTCATAATATGATCTTCCTGACAAAGAGCTACCTCCACCGCTCCCAAAAGCGCTGATTCCTCTACCGGCTTCACAAGATATCCCATAATATCCTCCTGGGCTGCCTGATGCAGCAGCGCTTTATTGCGGCAGGAAGTAAGCACAATGATAAAACCTGCCAGCTTCTCCCTGTGGATCACCCGAATTGCCTCAAGCCCGGTCATAACAGGCATACTCAAATCCATAATCACAAAATCCGGACGTTCCCTGCGGCATACCATAACTGCTTCCAGGCCGTCTGCTGCTTCTCCCACAACCTGATACCCATTATTCTGAAGAAATTCCACTGCCTTTTTACAGGCTTTACCATCATCATCTGCAACCACAACCCGATACATAATTCCCCCTTCATCCAATACTCCAAACTTAAAACTGGAAATTTTTGTCTATTTATTAACAATTTTCACTATGTGAAATCATTGTATCATGGGGGGAATAAAATTGCAACTTAAGGCAGCCGGTATCACTGCATAAAGCCTGCAACAGCCTGGTTCAGATGAATCAAACGCCTCTGGATCCGTTCATCTTTAATAGTTAATCCCCAACACCGCCAGTTTCCCGTCTCTCATCCCAAATACAATATTGGGCCCGCAGTTTTCTCCAGTAAGGTCAAAACCAGCCATACTTGGGGAGCGTGCCGTCTCATCTGCCGCGTGAAAAGCCTGTACTTCAGATTCCTTTTTCTCAGCTTCAGGAGCTTTTTCCGTTTCTTCTGTATGTGCTGTCGTTCCTTCCGTCCTGGCTGTTTCTGATACAGCGCTTGTCTCCTGTACGCTTTTTGTTTCTTCCTTTGCTCCGCATCCAACAGCCAGTGCCATTACAGCTCCTGCGATCAATAATACATTCCATCTCTTCCTCATATTTCAATTCTCCTTCCCAGTTTATTTTACAATTTTCTTTTGTTTTGCAAATTTCAGATTAGTTTCAGGGTTTTAAAAATTTTTCTTGATTTTTCTCAAAAGTGCCCGTATACTGTATCACGAAGCGGACGCCGCAGGAGCGCCCCATACGTTTCAGACAGCAAACTGCTGTGCATAAGATCAAAAATTATCTGCCACCGGGTAGGAATGTTGAAAGCATTCACATACGCATCGATAGGTCTTTGAAGATGTGTATATGAATGCTTTTTATATATCACCGGCAGATAAGGAGGACATCATGAAATCATTTACCACACTCAAAAACTACTTTTCAAAAACAGAGCTGATTCTCTGGAGTACCTCAGTCGTTTTGATTCTGATTGCTTTCTGTCTCTTTGACCGGACCAGTTATATGACCCTTTGGACCTCATTGATCGGAGTGACTTCTCTCATCTTCTGTGCCAAGGGAAATCCCATGGGACAGCTTTTGATGGTGCTGTTCAGCCTGCTTTACGGAATGATTTCCCTGAACGTTTCTTATTATGGAGAAATGATCACATATCTGGGAATGACCATGCCTATGGCTGTGTTCTCTCTGATCACATGGCTGAAAAATCCATTTAATGGAAATCGTTCGGAAGTCGAAATCTACCATATCAAACGGCATGATATTGTGCTTATGTCCGTTTTGACTGCAGTCGTGACCATCCTGTTTTACTTTATTTTAAAGGCCTTTAACACTGCCAATTTAATCCCCAGCACGATTTCTGTAACTACCAGCTTCCTGGCTGTATATCTAACCTTTAAGCGCAGTCCCTACTATGCGGCAGGATACGCCGCCAATGACCTGATCCTGATCATACTGTGGACTATGGCCTCAATGGAAGATATCAGCTGCCTGTCTGTAACCGTATGCTTTGCCGCCTTTTTTGTAAATGATATTTACGGCTTTTTAAACTGGCGCAGGATGGGACAGCGACAGGCTGCGGTGGCTGCAGGCAGCTAAAAAGCTGTCCCCCTAAAGGAACAGCTTCCAGACTGCAATCAATATAGAAAATACTGCGATCCCCCGTTTTAAAACGCCCTGATTTATGCGCACTGCGTTTTTGCTCCCCAGATACACGCCAACGCCATGGCTTGCCAGAGCGGCAGCCAACACAGGCAGGAGCGCCGGGACATCGCACTGGCTCATGTAGCCGATACAGGCCGGAATCCCGATAAAAATGGAGTTAAACAGGGCAATTCCTACTGCCACACGAACGCCGGTGCCGAATACTACTAAAAGCGGCATCACCAATATTGGGCCGCCTGCTCCGGACAAAGCACAGATCAAACCCGTAACAAACCCCAGAAGCAGGGTGGGGACAAGATGCTTCTCCAGTCGAAAGCCCTTCTCCTTTGCCCCGGCGGCCCCGGCAGCCGCCTTTTTCTCCGTCTCAGCAGCTTTTCCGTCCTTTCTCAGCAGAATGGAAATACCGGACAACAGCACCACCACATACAGAAGTATCTTGACCTGCTCTTCCGGGATAATCAAATTCAGCTTTACGCCCAGAACCGCACCTGCCATACTTCCTGCACTTAAGCGCAGACCAAAGGACACGTCCAGATTTCCAGCTTTTTTATAATTGAAAGATCCCAGCGCGCCCGACAGGATAAAGGCCGCAAAGCTCAGTGCAAGTCCCTGGGTGACGCTCATCTGCAGAAGGCCTGTATACACGATCGGAAGGAGAAATCCCGCCACTCCGGTAAGCCCTACCAGACCGCCGACTCCGAAATTGGATAATATAACTGTCAACCAGAAACAGAAAACCTTAGAGGATTAAATTTTTCGTTAAAAGCCATATCAAACCTGCCTGAGCGCAGCGAGTTTTTAATATGGCTTTTGCTTTTAGAAAAATTTCAGCCCCTTAGGTTTTCTTATGGCCGGAAACCGGAGTCCTGAACACCAGACGCCAGAGTGCGGTGTAAAGTGCGGAAACTCAAAGTCAATTTTCCTCTTGTTTCCCTTCCCGAAAACAGTTATAATTCTCTTTACTGCCCATTTTCAGGCTAAAAAGAGGAAATATCAAGTAATCAAAATCATTGATATTAGTGCTTAAAAGTGTTTGAATATACTCGAGGAGGATTATTTATGAACACTTCTAATATCACTAATTACAAACCAAAAGATTTTGCTGGATTATTAGGTGTCTCTGTTAAAACGCTGCAGCGTTGGGATAGAGAGGGGATTCTGAAAGCAAACCGTACTCCAACTGATAGACGTTATTACACTTATGACCAATATCTTCAATTTAAAGGCATTCATACCGAAAATGATGATCGTCAGACTGTTATTTATGCCAGAGTATCTACAAGAAACCAAACGGATAATCTACAAAACCAGGCAGCGTTTTTACGTCAGTTTTGTAACGCCAGGGGAATGATCGTAGACCAATGCATTGAAGAGTATGGAAGTGGTCTTAATTACAACCGTAAAAAGTGGAATCAATTATTGGATGAAGTGATGGAACAAAAAATCAGGACGATTATAGTCACGCATAAAGATAGATTTGTCAGATTTGGCTATGATTGGTTCGAAAAATTCTGTATGAAGTTCAACACGACCATAGTAGTAGTAAACAATGAAGAGCTATCACCACGGGAAGAACTTGTACAGGATATTGTTTCCATCCTTCATGTATTCTCCTACAGGCTGTACGGACTTCGTAAGTATAAAAAACAAATAGAAGGAGATGAGGAGATTGCTAAAGAACTTCAAGACGGAAATAAATCCAACAGAGGAACAGAAGGTTAAGATCCGTAAGAAGATAGGAACGTGTAGATTTATCTATAATTTCTATCTTGCTCACAATAAAGAACTTCATGAAAATGGTAAAAAGTTTATGAGCAGTCATCAATTTAGAGTCTGGCTTAATAATGAATATCTGCCGGATCACCCGGAATATGCATGGATCAAGGAGGCATATTCAAAAGCAGTAACCCAGTCTGTAAATCATGGACAGACCGCATTTACAAGATTTTTCAAACATCAAAGCGGCTTTCCTAAATTCAAAAAAAGGGTAAGTCGGATGTAAAAATGTACTTCGGACAGGTTTTATGTTTCAGTTCTGATAGAAATACCGGATAACAAAACAACCGATATCTACAGCGAAGGGATTGGCATAGACCTTGGATTAAAAGATTTTGCCATTCTCTCAAATGGTAAGAAATATAAGAACATTAATAAATGAGCAAGACTGAAAAAACTTGAAAAACAACTGATCCGGGAGCAGAGATGTCTCTCCCGTAAGTATGAAAATTTAAAGAAAGGAGAGTCCACTCAAAAAGCAAATATACAAAAGCAAAAGCTTAAGGTACAGAAACTTCATCATCGGATAGACAATATCCGAACTGATCATATCAATAAGGCCATCGCTGAGATAGTGAAAACCAAGCCGTCTTATATAACGATTGAGGATCTGAATGTATCAGGAATGATGAAGAACCGGCATCTTTCAAAAGCAGTTGCATCACAGAAATGAGTTTAGGACAAAGTTGAAAGTGAAGTGTGATGATAATGGCATTGAATTAAGAATTGCAGACAGGTTTTATCCATCTTCTAAAATATGTCATTGTTGAGGTTCTATAAAAAAGGACTTAAAACTTTCAGACAGGATCTACAAATGCAGTTGTAGTTATGTAGAGGATAGAGATCTTAATGCGAGTCTTAATTTAAAAGATGCAGTAACTTACAAAATTGCATGATCAGGCAAGTGTAAGTATGTACCGAAGGCTATTTCGGGAATTGACGACTGTGGAGTGTACAAGAACCTGTTAGTAGCAAGTTGCCAGCAACTGCCAACGCATACACAATGAAGCAGTAAAAAGTATCCGTGAGGACTTTAATTTCTCGATGTGTTTGAGTATAGTTGAACACATTTTGAGTGGCAGGTTTTTACAAATGACATTTTATCAGGAACTGCAATTAAATTCCGCTGGTTCCAAAGCCCTGATCCGGATCACCCGGGACAAAAAGGAACGTATGCGCCACATTCTTATCTACAACTTCAAGGTCTATCTGGTTGTCGCCTTCTGCTTTGCCGCCGTCACGCTGTTCAGTATGATATTTGGAAATGAAAACAGTATCGCCGGAGTAGTTGTGCTGCTGGCTCTTTTAGTGCTGCGCCAGGCCGATTTTGGAATCCATACCTCTCACGGGCTTTTATGTATTGCCGGCATCTTTGGCATTCTCATGACCGGCCCCAGACTGTCCAATATGGTATCTCCCTTTGCCGCCTTTTTTATCAATCTGATCTGCATCCTGCTTTTGATGCTTTTAGGCTGCCACAATGTAATCATGTCCAACCATTCTACCTTTGTGCTGTCCTATCTGATTCTTCAGGGCTATGATGTAAGCGGCTATTCCTGGATGATGCGTACGGCCGGGCTTTTTGTAGGTATGCTTTTATGTATGGCAGTATTTTATAAAAATCAGAAACACCGGCTTCACAAAAGAGAATTTAAGGATCTGTTCCACGAATTTGATCCCCGCTCCCTGAGAAATCGGTGGTATATCAAGCTGACCTTATGTGTATCTACGGTACTTTTAATTGCATCCCTTCTCGGTATCCCACGGGCCATGTGGGCCGGAATTGCCTGTATGTCCGTGTGCCTTCCCTTCCAGAAGGATCTTGTAAAACGGGCTCACATACGCTGGATCTACAACATCCTGGGATGCATGATCTTTCTTGTAATCTATGCCGTTCTGCCTAAAGAACTCCATCCCATGATCGGACTTTTAGGCGGCATCGGAGTGGGATACTCTGCCGGATACCCCTGGCAGACGGTATTTAATACCTTCGGCGCCCTCTCCATTGCCTCCGGACTTTTCGGTGCGGCCGGCGCTGTGATCCTGCGCATTGCAACCAATGCAGGCGCTGCCTTCTATACAGCTCTGATGGGCAGTCTCATTGACAGGGCTTCCGACCGGCTTTTCTGCAGGGAATAGAATATGGAAAATCAAAAAACAGCCCAAGGGCCGCCGCCATTTTCAGGCAGCACACCCTGAGCTGTTTTTCATTTTAAAATATTACTTAAGCTCCGGCCAATACTCCTTATTTGCCACAATAAGCTCATCCAGGATCTGCTTTGCCACACCGGCGCTTGGCACGGTCTTGGACAGAGTAAGAGCCTGCCACAGCTTTAAGTAGCTCTTCTCTACATAAGCCTCTACCACAAGCTTCTCAACTGCCAGCTGCTCCTGCATCATCCCGCGCTCAAAGGTGGGGATCTCGCCCTGGCACATAGCCTCAGGACCGTTACTTCCTACTACACAGGGAACCTCTACCATGGCGTCGGAGTCAAAGTTGCTGATCGCGCCCTTGTTCTCCACGATGCACAGCATGATCTCATGGGTGTTGTAGGCGATAGCCTTTGCCAGAGACACGATAAAGGAAGCGTGATTGTCCACGGTAAACTCGCCGCCGGTGGCCGTACCCTTGCGGATGATCTCTCTGGCTGCGCCGAATACCTCTTTCTCACGGCCTTCGATCACCTCGTCGGCGCGGGTGTGGTTTGGGTCGGAATGTTCTACCACATAGTCGGGATAAAGATAATATTTCAGATAAGTATTTGGTAAAAACTGGGGATCCAGTGCCAGAAGGTCCTTTGCCTTTCTGTGGGTTGCCTGCCAGCTCTCATCCATGTGCTGAGTCTCAATGGCCTTCTGAGTAAGGTAACCGTTTTCAGACACATACTCTAAGAGCTTTGGCATATAATCCTCGCCTGTGGTCTTATCCTTTACGCTGGTCCACCAGCCGAAATGGTTCAGGCCGAAATAGCGCACATCCAGATCATCATACTCTTTTCCCACAATGTAGGCCATTCTTCTTCTGGTTCCTACGGGCATATCGCAGATATTGATGACTCTTGCATCGGGACGCAGTACCCGGCAGGCCTCTGCCACGATAGCGGCCGGATTGGAGTAGTTTAACATCCAGCACTCAGGAGAATATTTTACCATATAGTCAATGATCTCCAGCATACCGGTGATGCTTCTCATACCGTAGGCAATACCGCCCGGTCCGCAGGTTTCCTGACCAACCACACCATACTTTAAGGGGATTCTCTCATCTAACTGGCGCATGGCGTATTTTCCCACACGGATATGTGCCATACAGAAATCCTTTCCTGTAAATGCTTCCGCAGGATCTGTGGTGTAGGAGAAATGAATGTGGGGTGCTTCCTCCTTCATCAGTATCTCCAGCGCTTCCCCGATGACAGCCTGACGCTCCCCGTCATTGTCGTAAAGGGTAACGGAATTTAACGGAAAATCCTCCTGGTGCTCCAGCATCATTTTCACAATTCCCGGTGTATAGGTGCTTCCGCCACCTGCGATTACTACATCAAATGCTTTCTTTGCCATATCTGCATACTCCCTTTCTAAACTTTACTGATCCAGGCCCAGTTCCCTATCCACTGCCTGTCTCACCTGGTTAATGTGGAGACCGTAAATTACCTGTACGTTTTCTCCCTTTTTCATCACTCCGGCAGCTCCTGTCTTCTGCTTTAAAACATCATCCTGTACCAGAGTATTATCCTTTACAATCAGACGCAGACGGGTAAAGCAGTTGTCTACCTTTACGATATTGCCTGCTCCGCCCAGGGCTTCCACGATCAGAGCTGCATTGATTTCTTCGCCCTTTGCGTTCTTTTTGCCTTCCTGCTTCTCCTTGTACTCATCCTTGGTATGAAGCTTCATTTCCATGCCCTCAGACTCACGTCCCAGAGTTTTTAAGTTGAACTTGGCGATCATAAAACGGAACAGCAGGTAGTAAACTACAAATTCGCCTACACCGATCAGCAGGTACGTCGGCCATGCTGTCTTTTCAATCCCCAACGGCAGGTTGTAAAGGACAAAGTCAATAAAACCATTCGGTCCGATGGCACGGCAGTTCAGCAGGTTAAATACAACCATACCCAAACCGCTTAATACAGCGTGCGCTACAAACAGGATAGGCGCTGTAAACAGGAAAGAGAACTCGATGGGCTCTGTTACGCCTGCGATAAAGGAGGTAAATGCCGCCGGGATCAGGATTGCCTTGATCTTTGTACGGTTCTCCGGTCTTGCAGTATGGTACATAGCCAGACATGCGCCCACCAGACCGAACATCTTGGAAAGTCCTCTTGCATCCCATACAACAGAAGCAGATAACATCGCTACGTTCGGATCTGCCATTTCTGCATAGTAAATGTTGCGGCAGCCCTCAAATACCTGTCCTGCCACCTCAGCAGTACCGCCAAGATTGGTGTACAGGAACGGAGTGTATACCAGATGGTGAAGTCCTGTGGGGATCAGCAGACGCTCTAATGCTCCATAAAGGAAGATTCCGAAGTTTCCAGCCTGGTTGATGAAATATCCCAGCTGGTCAATACCGGACTGAACCACCGGCCATACATAAGTCAGCACTACTGCCAACAGGATAACCACAGGAATCAGAACGATAAATACGAAACGTGTTCCGCCGTAAATCTGGAACGCATTGTTAAATTCTGTATCAATAAAACGGTTGTGTACATACGCGGTCACGCAGCCCAGGATCATTCCCAGGAATACGCCCATATCCAGAATCTGGATTCCCAGAACCATCGCCTGTCCGGTTCCTCTTAAGGCTGCCGGATCAGCTAAAATACCGCGAAGATCCATAAATTTGTTCATGGCATTGATAAATACCAGAAATGCCAGCATGGCAGTAAATCCGGCTTCCGCCTTTTTCTTCTTTGCCAGTCCAACTGCGATTCCTGCACAGAAGATCAGTCCCAGGTTATTTAAAATAGCCACCAGAGCGCCGGATAAGATGGTTCCGAAGCCCTTTGTTACCGGATTATCCAGGAATGGAAGGATCTCGATCAGTCTTGCGTTTGTAAATACATTTCCCACTGCAATGAGAAGACCGGCGATCGGAAGGATCAGCACCGGCATGAACATAGCTTTGGAAAATGCCTGCATTGTGCTCATAACTTTTTCTTTCATTTCATACCTCTCCGTTTTTCTAACTTTAACCCCGCGTGGTCGATGATTGGATTATACGCAGACAACGGGCAAAAGTACATAGATTTCAGACAAAAGAAAACGTGTTACCCGGATGTGTAACACGTTTTCTTATCCCAGAGAAACCTGGTAATATTCATAAACCAAAAGCTCGATCATGGTCATTATCTTAGAAAAAAACAGGGTCGGCTTCATGTTTCTGTCATCTAAAGGATTGTCATCCGGCACCTCTATAATACAGCCGCAGTGCTCCTTTAAGGGGCTTGCCCCGTCATTGGTAAAGCCCACGGTAAACACTGTGTTCTCCTCTGCCATTTTCACACGGTTGAGCACATAGGGAGAACGGCCCGATCTGGAAAAAACGATAAAAACGCCGATATCCTCCAGATTATTCTCAAAGACTCCAATGGAATCAGCCCCATCAGAAAAAATGCACTTGATTCCCAATACCAGCAGCTTTTTTGCCAGATATTCTGCCATCATGGATGAAAATCCCATGCCATAGATAAAAACCACCTGATCTGTCTGGTAGATCTTTTCTGCAGCCAGACGGAGGCTGCGGTAATTTTCCATGGAAACAGCTCCCTCTCCTGCAAAATGGCTGATAAAGCCCTCGTTCAGCTCATAGCTCTGGCTTCCTTCTCCCACAGCCCCCAAAAGCTTATAATACATCTCAATAAAACCGTTATAGCCCAGCTTTCTGGAAAGACGCATCACCGTAGAAGTAGAAGTAAAATTAGCCTTTGCAACTCCCCGGACCCCCAGCTTCAAAGCCTCATCAAGATGAAGCAGCAGATATTCCAGCACCGCCTGCTCTGTATCCGTCAAAGACACACCGCAGGTCAGCTTATTCAGATCCAGATTCATAAATTTCTCCTTCCTGCTCGGGCAGCTTCTGCAGATATCCAACTGCCACGATCCGGTCGATCAGGTCAATATACCTGCCATCCCGGTAGCTGTACCAGATCTGCTCACAAACCTGACGGAATGCTTCATATTCACTGTCTGTCAGCTGAGTGATCACAGCATTTTTCTGTAAAAGCGCTTCTCTCACAGCCGCCTCTTCCTCAGCCCACAGCTTCCTCTGATATTCGCAGGATTCCTCCGCCGTCTTATCCAGAATCAGCAAATCTCCTTCGGACAGCTTTTTCCGGCTTTCCAGGCTCATCACCAGCACATCTGCAGACCGTGTGTGATTGTCCTCTGTAAAATAAGGCGCCACCTCATAAAATGCCTGAGCATAATAATTTACAATGGAATTTTCCGCCGCGTCTGCCTCCTTTGACTGCAGCGTACGGTACAGTTCGGAATAATCCGCAGTTACCGGCCTTGCCCCCAGTGCTCTTGCCATAGAAAGCGCTGTTTCCGACTGCTGAACCCGTACGTCAAGTCCCTCAAGATCTCCAGGACTGTGTATTTCCCCCCTGGAACTGTAAAAGCAGCGGCTTCCTCCGTCATAGTAGGTCAATCCGTACATCCCAAGCTCTGCCATCTGCGCTCCCCGGAGCAGTTCTTCACCGATCGGGCCATTATGAACCGCCCAGAAATGTTCCGGATCCTCATAAATATACGGCATTCCCAGTACATTAAATTCCTCAACAAAATTTCCCAGAGCCGAAACATCTGCCTTTACGATATCTGTTCCTCCGTACTGAAGCTGCTCTAAACAGGCGCGCCCGTCCCCCATATCCGCATTATTCAATACTTCTATTTTTACCCGTCCCTCCGTCCGCTCCTCTACCTGCTCCGAAAACCATTCCACCGCTTTTGTTGTAATGCTTTCATCTGGAAGATTATTCTTTAAAAGAAGCGTTATCGAAGGCTCTGCCATCCGACCGTCAAAGCCATCGGAAGCAGAACCGCAGGATGCCGCTATCAAACAAAGTACAGCGGCAGCAGTCAGAAAAAACAGCCGTTTTTTTCTATTCACCATGATTTTTTCCTTTTGTTTATCTTATCGCAGCAGCCATCATTTATTCATCAAAGCAGCCAAGAACCGTCTCTAAAAGCAGCCCATTGGCAGTATCATTGATCCGCCGCTCCTCCTCTGCCTCCGGCCCCTCTGCGCCTTCCGGGTTTTCACCGCATATATCTGCTCCGATCAGTGTACGTCCTTTAAGAAAAGTCCTGATAAAATCCGCCGTTTCCGCTATGCCTGCCTGTCCCTGATCCCAGTTGGTGCGGGCAAAATCGGGCGAAAGGACATCCTTATCAATGGAGAGATACACAGGATCCTCAGAATCCTCCAATCGCCGGATATCTCCGGCGCATCCAGAATCCCCAAAGCATCTGGCATATTTTAAAACTCCGGCTCCCCACTTCTCCTTAAGTGCCTCCTCCGGAATCCATACCACCTTTTTCCACAGTTCTTCCGGAAGCTCATTTTCCGCTTCTTTCACTGCCTCACAGGGTGGGCCTGCCAGAAAAACCCGGTTCAGATAAGGATTCTCCTCCAAAGAGGCCCGAATCCATCCCCCGCAGGAGAGAATATCTCCAAACATGGGCTGCTGCAGATCTGTGTGATGATCCAGTACCAGAAGATCGAAGGGTTCCTTCACCTGATCCAGCCACAGCTTTGTGACATAATGATAATTGCCGGAATCCAGAAAATGGATCCCCTCCGCTCCAAGAGGCTCCATCCTTTCCTTCAGCTCCCTTTCCCCCTCTTCGTCACAGTAGCAGTTGGTGCCGGGAATTGTTCTGCAGTCCAGCCATATTCTGTTTTCCTGCGGAACCGTTTCATAAAAGCTCTCTGTTTCGTAGATCCCGCTGAAATTCATCAGAACCACCTGTTTTTTTCTCATTTGTTTCTGGCTCCTTTTTACAGTGCTGTTCCCTTCTTCGGAATATAAAACCGGCCCATATCCATGCCCTCCAGTTTAAGCAGTGCTTCCTTTGTCCGAATCCCGCCTCCAAATCCGGTTAGATTTCCTCCCGTTCCTACAACCCGGTGACAGGGAATGATGATGCCTATGGGATTATGTCCTACCGCTCCTCCCACTGCCTGGGCAGACATCCGCAAAATGCCTTTTCGGTCTGCCACCTGCTTTGCAATCTGGCCATAAGTTATTGTACAGCCATAGGGGATTTTTAACAGTTCCTCCCAGACCACCTTTCTGAAATCACTTCCCTGCGGCGCCAGAGCCGGGGTAAAGTCCGGCCTTTTTCCTGAAAAGTAAATATCCAGCCATTCCCTTGTTTCTCTCAGAATTCGGGGGATTTTGTCCGCAGCAGGAATACATACCTCACGCTCTTTCGTCAGCCGCTCTACATCTTCGGGATACCGCTCTTGTGGAAAGGAAAGCGCCGTCAAAGCATCCTCTGAAGCTGTAAGAGTCAAAGCACCTACAGGGGACTCATACACTGTCTGATAAATGATTCTTCCTTTGTCATCCATCCGCTCAAATTCTCCTGCTCTCCCAGATCATACCGTTTTTCGTGCCGCTCCCGCCATCTGTCCGATCAATCCCGGCCCAGAGTCCGGTCCGCCTTCAGGCAAAGAAAAAGGAGCCCTGCGGCTCCCTTCCCTTCTTATCACCTGCAGGCAGATTACTTTACTGCGATTGCCTCGATCTCACATAAAACTCCCTTTGGAAGAGTCTTTACTGCTACGCAGCTTCTTGCCGGCTTGGAGGTAAAATACTTTGCATATACTTCATTAAATGCTGCAAAGTCGCCCATATCTGCTAAAAAGCAGGTGGTCTTGAATACCTTATCGAAGCCGCTGCCTGCTGCCTCCAGGATAGCGCCTACGTTCTTACAGCTCTGCTCTGCCTGAGCGGCAATGCCGTCTGCTACTGTACCGTCTGCCGGATTTACAGGAATCTGTCCGGAAGTATAGATTACCCCATTTACCTCAAATGCCTGAGAATAAGGTCCGATTGCACCTGGTGCGTTCTTTGTGTCAATTACGTTCATTCCGAAAACCTCCTAATACCTTAATAAGGCCTATTATAGCCGACTTTTATACATTATGCAATGTTTTATTCTTAATGCAGATCCTATGTTTATGCATCACTTACAGAGGACAACAGAGACAGCAGATATTCCTTCGTATTCCTCACCGGATCCTCCAGCACCAGTTCCAGAAACTGCTGCAGCCGGGTTCCAACCTCTTTTCCGGGCTTCATCCCCGCCTTTATAAGATCATTCCCCGTAACTGCCAGCATTTTAAGGCTTATGCAGTCGCCATCCCGGCGGATCTCATCTCTGAGACAGCAAAGTGCTCTCAGGCACTCCGCCGCAGGCGGACACTCCTCAGCCAGACACAGCTTTACTCTAAGGAGATCGTCAAACAGCTCCGGCTCCATCCGGCTCATAGCCCGGCGCAGTCCGGTTTTTATCCTGTCATTATGCTTGGAAAGCTCTTTTTTTAAATAACCAGCCTGTATAGCTGCACCGTCTTTATCGGACTGTATACTGTCCTCTGTCGGCTCCCCGCACAGGGAAACTTTAATCCACTGAACCAGAGTCTTTACCCTGTAAATAGTATCATTATCCAGCTTCAGCGCCTTAAGCACCAAAACAGCCTCTTTAGGCTCGCATTTCCGCATAAAAACCGCCCAGCGCAGTGATTTTTCCGCCGGAACAGAGGACGGTATGTGAAAGCAGGAGCCGCCGGAAATCTCCGGGATCCGGTGAAAGGTCTCTGATACCCAGGGGCTGATCCCTGTCTCGTAAACCTGCCGGATGCGTCCGGGAAGGGGGCTTATAAGAAGCTTTGTAAGCTCCACCTGAACCCGCTCCCGGCTTACATGGACCAGATTGGGAGCAATTTTTTTTATGGCATTTTCCGTATGCTCCTCAATTTCAAACCCAAGCTGGGCGGAAAAACGGATGGCTCTTAAAATGCGCAGAGCGTCCTCTGTAAAGCGCTCCTCTGCCGCTCCCACACAGCGGATCACACCATCCTCCAGATCCTTCCGGCCTCCAAAGGCATCCACAAGACCGCGATCCCGGTTATAAGCCATAGCATTGATGGTAAAATCCCGGCGCTTTAAGTCCTCAATGAGATCCGGCGTAAAGGTCACGCTGTCCGGATGACGGCCATCAGTATAATCGCCGTCAATCCGGAAGGTAGTAACCTCGTAGCCTTCCTTTCCCATCATTACAGTCACCGTGCCGTGCTTGATTCCTGTATCCACGGTTCTGCGGAATACAGCCTTGACCTCCTCCGGTTTTGCACTGGTGGTAATATCCCAGTCTCCCGGCTCCCGTCCCAGAAGCATATCCCGTACGCAGCCGCCTACCAGATACGCCTCATATCCATGCTCACAAAGCTTTTCTACAATCTCCTGTGCAGCAGCGGGAATCTGTATTTTCATCAATATGCCCGTCCCCAGTAAACCATCTTTTTCGCCGGCTTGCCGCAGCATACGCAGTGGTCGGAGAGATTCTCCTGCTCAAAGGGCATACATCTGGAGGTAGCGCCTGTCTCTTCCTTAATCTTATCCTCACACTCACGGCAGCCGCACCACATAGCCTTTACAAAACCTGGCTTATTGTTAATGGTATCCACAAACTCATCCCATTCTGTAGCAGTATAGGTATGAGCCTCTCTGTGAGCTCTGGCCTTTTCCAGCATATCCTTCTGAATGGTTTCAAGCAGTTCGCCGGCCTTTGCCTCCAGCTCGTCCAGGCAGACAACTGTCTTTTCGTGGGTATCTCTGCGCACCAGAACGGCCTGATTCTGCTCCATATCCTTAGGACCGATCTCCACACGCAGAGGAATACCTCGCATCTCGCAGTCTGCAAACTTCCAGCCGGGGCTCTTGTCCGTATCATCTACCTTTACAGCATAGCCGGACTTCACCAGCCGGTCTCTCAGCTCAAACGCCTTGTCTAAAACGCCTTCCTTCTTCTGCTGGATCGGTACAACCATGATCTGCACTGGAGCAATTCTCGGAGGCAGAACCAGGCCGTTGTCATCGCCATGTACCATGATAATAGCGCCGATCATACGGGTTGTCATACCCCAGGAAGTCTGGTAAACGTGCTTTAAGGTATTGTCCTTATCTGCAAACTGGATGCCGAAGGCCTTTGCAAAACCGTCGCCAAAGTTATGGCTGGTACCGGACTGCAGTGCCTTTCCGTCATGCATCAGAGACTCGATGGTATAGGTAGCCTCTGCGCCTGCAAACTTCTCCTTGTCTGTTTTCTGTCCCTTTACAACAGGGATCGCCAGAACCTGCTCGCAGAAGTCAGCGTACACATTTAACATCTGTACGGTTCTCTCCTCTGCCTCTTCCGCTGTGGCATGAGCCGTATGGCCCTCCTGCCATAAGAACTCTCTGGAGCGCAGGAACGGACGGGTTGTCTTCTCCCAACGGACAACAGAGCACCACTGGTTGTAAACTCTCGGAAGATCTCTGTAGGAGTGAATGTCCTTTGCGTAAAAATCACAGAATAACGTCTCAGAGGTAGGTCTTACACACATACGCTCCTGAAGAGGCTCCAATCCACCGTGTGTCACCCATGCAACCTCAGGCGCAAAGCCTTCTACATGATCCTTCTCTTTCTGAAGAAGGCTTTCCGGAATAAATACAGGCATATATACGTTCTGCACGCCTGTTTCCTTAAATCTGCGGTCCAACTCCTTCTGGATATTCTCCCAGATCGCATAGCCCGCAGGCTTGATTACCATACAGCCCTTTACGCTTGCATAATCGCAGAGTTCTGCTTTCTTTACCACATCCGTATACCACTGGGCGAAATCCACGTCCATGGATGTGATGGCTTCTACCATTTTTTTGTTGTCTGCCATGATGATTCTCCTTTTCTTTTCTATATAACAAAAAAGCCATCCAATCCCATGCATCTATGCGCTCTGCAAGGGACCGAACAGCTCGGCGGTACCACCCTGATTAGTCTTTATGACTCTCTCTTTTATCCATTAACGCCGGATCTGCGCTGTATTCATCATACAGGGCTCCAGGGCCGGTTGGGTCCGGGCTTTCGTAAGGAACTTCCACCTTTTGTTCCTCTCTCTGCAACGTGCTCCGGGCTTACTATTCCCCTTCTTAGCCTTTCTCATGTATCTATGTCGCATCATGGAAAGTATGTCTTTCGTCATTGTAAATTCTACGACGGATTGTGTGGTTTGTCAACATGGATATTTTCCCGACGCTTGAAAAAATATGCCGCAGATACCAGATGAATCCGGCTCCTGCGGCATATCGCTGTTCATTTATGTTACAACACATTTCTTAAAGCAGATTATTAACGATACCATGGTACAATCTGAATACGAAGCTCAGAACCACCATCATAGTAGAAATCTCCTACTTCCTTTAACTTATAGCCTTCCGGTACATTGGTCAGCTCGCTGGAATTTACATTTCCCTTTCCGTCTACAAGGCCCGCTGCCCAGATCTCTCCGTTCGCCCATACATGGTTCTCTTCCTCGCATACATACACTACGTTTACCATTCCGCCATACTTATGCTCTGGCACAATCTGAATACGGAGTTCTGCGCCGCCGTCGTAGTAGAAGTCTCCTACTTCCTTTAACTTATAGCCTTCCGGCACATTGGTCAGCTCGCTGGAGTTTACATTTCCCTTTCCGTCTACAAGGCCCGCTGCCCAGATAACGCCATTGGCCCAGACGGTATTATCCTCCTCACAGAAGTAAACTACATTTACTGCTCCGCCTGCTGCCGGACGGTGCTCGCTGTTATTACCACCTCCATGATTCCCATTTCCATGACCGTGTCCGCCTTCCCAACGATCGTCATCATCGTCATCGTCCCAACGGTCATCATCCCAGCGATCATCGTCGTCATCGTCATCGTCCCAGCGATCGTCATCATCATCGTCATCATCATCGTCATCATCCCAACGATCTTCCCATCGGTCCTCCCAGTCCTCTCCATGGTGAGGTCTTGCCTGAGCTTCTACACTGCCGAACTGGGTTCCTGCCATCACGAATGCTGCTGCAAATAATAAACCGGTTAAATTACGTTTTCTCATATAGGAAACCTCCTTTTATACATATTGTTTGTTTTATCTGTTTTTTATGAGCAGATTATAGCTAATTTTTCACCATGAATCAATAGATTTTAAAAAAAGTAAGAAAACGTATAGGAAATGTAAACAAGACAGAAAAATGTAAGAAACCGTTATGAAACTGTTACTTTTTCTGCATATTCTTTCCCTGATGCAGTGACAGAAAACAGTTTTCTTCATGTCCCCATACAACTCCAACCGCCTGCAGATAGGCATATACAACTGTAGTTCCCACAAACTTCATTCCGCGCTTTTTAAGATCTTCTGAAATCCGGTCAGACAAAGCAGAGTTTGTCTTGCCTGTCTCGCAGATTACCTTTCCCTCTGTCCAGTGCCACAGATAACAGTCAAAGCTTCCGTACTCTGCCTGAATCTTTCTAAATATACGGGCATTGGTGACAGCGGCAATTATTTTCAGAGAATTACGCACAATTCCCGCATTTTCTTTCAGTTCCTGAAGCTTCTCCTCTCCATACCCGCAGACAGTTTCCAGCTCAAACTCATCAAATGCCTGTTTGAAGGCCTCTCTCTTATTTAAAATGCATTCCCAGGAAAGCCCTGCCTGAAAACACTCCAAAACCAGCATTTCAAACAGCTTTCTGTCATCATGAACCGAGCGTCCCCATTCCTCATCATGGTAGCGGATATACCGCTCATTCTTTGGATTGGCCCAGCAGCACCTGCATTTTCCATCCTTCCATTCCACCCTGTCTTCCTCCTGTATAACAGAAAATGCTCCCGAAAGCCCCATACAGGGATTCCGGGAGTACATTTTCCTCTCATCATTTCACCTTTATTTTCTCAGAATAGTTACAGAATCTTTTCACCGCAAGCATATTTTCCGTATACCTCCCGTTCGTCGCCCAGATAGATCACTCGCTCCAGACGCTGCTTCACCGTCAGCGGTTGGGGATGGATCAGGCGGCTGTCGTCAATGATAACCGCATCAAATTCATATCCCGGCTCAAAGCTTCCTGTCTTTCCAAAGAACGCTCCGCCGCCCTTGGAAGCCATATAAAAGACCTCCTCTGCGGTAAGAGGCTTTAAGGAGTCATCCTGCAGCCTCCATCTTAATTTGGATGCCTGGATGGCCTGAGACATGGCGGTAAAGAGATTTTCTGTAGAACCTCCTGCCACGTCGCTTCCAAGACCCACATGAAGGCCCTCCTCCAGATACCGCCGCACCGGTGCGACGCCGGAAGAAAGGTTGGTATTGGATTCCGGACAATGGGCCACAAATACGCCTTTCTCCTTCATAAGGGCCATTTCCTCTTTTCCGGAATAAACACAGTGAGCCATTACAGTGGGGCAGTCTCCACCGAACAGTCCAAACTTATCATAAGCATCGCCATAAAATTCAGACCAGGGACAAAGCTCCTTCACCCAGGCAATTTCCCCCGGATTTTCTGATAGATGAGACTGCATCGGAAGATGGGTTTCCGTCTGAATCTCCTTTAAAAGCTCCATCAGCTCATCTGTACAGCTGGGAGTAAAACGCGGAGTCAGAATCGGTCTGGTATGCTTATACTTCCGATCAGCTACGGCCTTCAGCCACTCCCTGGTAGCCTGAGCGGAAGCCTCAGCTGATGGCTCACATAGATAATCCGGGCTGTTGCGGTCCATATTTACCTTTCCAACCATGGTGTGAAGCCCGGCCTCCTCTAAAAGATCCATCAGAATCAGCGTGGCCTCATTGTGAATGGTCCCGAAAATGCAGGCCCGCACGGTAGCGCTCTTTTTCAACTGCTCTGCAAACATTCCATAGGCCTTTTGGGCATACTCCGCATCCTTATATTTGGACTCCTCCGGAAATGTATTTGTTTCCAGCCACTCCAACAGCTCCATGTCCATTCCAAGGCTGCGGAATGTATACTGAGGAGCATGGATATGGAGATCCGTCAGTCCGGGGATAATCAGGCGATCCCCCATATCCTCCACGGGTATGCCCTTTAATTCCTCCGGAAGCACCGAATACACATCCCGAACCCGGCCTTCTTCACATACCAGCCAGCCCTGTTCCATCACTTCAAATCGGGTTCGCTCCTTTGTATAAATGATATTTCCCTTCAGTGCAAATGTTTTCTGTTCCATAGATTCCATCCTCCTTACAATTCCCTTTTATCCAAGGGTCATAAATGCATAGCGGAACACAAATACCACAGCGATCAGTCCTGTCAGTACTTCTACCTCCTTCGGTCTTCTTGCAAGGATCTTCAGAAGGCAGTATGTAATAAGCCCCATTGCAATCCCGTTTGCAATTGAATAGGTAAAAGGCATAAATACAACGGTACAGAAAGCCGGAAGTCCGTTTGTCATATCCGAAAAATCAACATCCTTGATATTGCTCAGCATCAGAACGCCCACAAAGATCAGAGCCGGTGCAGTTGCCGCTGCCGGCACAATGCTTACAACCGGGGCAAAAATAATGGCTCCAAGGAAAAGAGCTGCTGTTACCAGGCTGGTCATTCCAGTCCGTCCTCCTGCTGCAATGCCTGCGCTGGATTCCACTACAGTCGTTACGGTAGAAGTACCCACTAATGCTCCTGCTGCTGTGGAAATCGCGTCCGCCATCAGTGCTTCCTGCATATGAATCACTTCTCCGTTCTCATCGATCAGACCGGACTGGCGTCCTGCTCCCATAAGTGTTCCCATTGAGTCAAACATATTTACCAGTGAAAAACTGAGTACCAGCATAATAATAGTAAAAATGGCATCTGTAACACTCTTTCCCTCAAACAGGCCTGCCACATCCATTTTAAACAGAGAAACCTCACCAAAATCTCTGAATTTTGCAGCCAGATCCAGGTCAAAGGCAGACAGCTTTGTCACTCCCAGAGGGATTCCTACCACTGTGGCTGCTACAATTCCCCAGAGAATCGAACCCTTTACATTCTTTGTGTGAAGAACTCCTATGACAATCAGTCCGATCAAAGCCACCAGAGCGCCGCAGATCAGCTGTGTATCCACGCCATTTCTCCACTGGGCAAAATCAACCATGCTTACAAGCGTAGAGGGATTGCTTACAACCAGCCCCGCATTCTTTAAGCCCACAATGGTGATAAACAGGCCGATTCCCGGCGTGATCGCCATTTTAATCTGCTCCGGTATGGCCCGGATAATCGCCTGGCGCAGTCCCACTGCCGTGATTACGATAAACAGTACGCCTGAAATAAATACAATTGTCAATGTCTGATGATAAGTATACCCCATTCCCAGCACAACCGTATAGGCAAAAAATGCATTCAGCCCCATACCGGGAGCCTGAGCTAAAGGCACCTTGGCATATACCGCACACAGAATCGTACCAATAAAAGCGCCGATGCAGGTTCCAATAAATACGCCGTTGGAGATTTTAGAGGCCATATCCATGTCTCCCCCGATGACAAATGGATCAGCCAGGATCTGAGGATTCAGGATCAGGATATACGCCACCGTGATAAAGGTGGTGATCCCTGCCAAAACCTCTGTGCGCATATTAGAGCCGCTTTGTGAAATCCCAAAAAACCGTTCGAAAAAACCTTCCCTTTTTTCCAATGTTATGTCCTCTCTTTCACATTTTTCTTCATCAGCAGCCAGTCTGCGTGCGTTCTGCCTCATCCCTCCTTTCTCTACAGATAATCTCTGCTTGTGTAACCCACTGAATTTCATAGGATGCTCTTTCCTATGAACTAAAAAAGGTTCCGCCAACGCGGAACCTAAATCTGCTCATATCTGCCCCAAAGACCGCGCACAGCTGCATGGCGGCCGCCCAAAACCAGCCCCATGAAACTATGTAGTCAACTATTTACGGCAGTTGGTAGAAACTCTGGACCAATCTCCAGGATATACATAAAAAATCTGCTTTTATGAAGTTACTTTCATTATAAGCATTCCCATTTTATTTGTCTATCCTAAAAAGTATCGAAAAACCAAGCTCTTTTATAGGTACTTTATACAAAAACTTTTGTGGTACCTTTTATTTTTTGTATTTTCTAAGTGTTTATAAATACTCCCCATTGCTTCGGATTACATCCTGATACCAGTAAAAGGATTTCTTTTTCTGTCTCTTAAGACTTCCTTTTCCTTCATCATCTCTGTCTACATAAACAAACCCATATCGTTTGCTCATCTCCCCTGTAGATGCAGACACCAGGTCAATACAGCTCCAGACAATATAGCCCATAAGCTCTACTCCGTCTTCCATTGCCAGCTTCATCGCCTCAATGTGCTTTTTCAGATAGTCGATCCGGTAATCATCCTCAACCGTTCCTTCCGGTGTGAGCACATCTCTTGCGCCAAGACCATTTTCTACAATAAAAAGCGGTTTCTGATAGCGGTCATAAAGCTGATTCATTGTGATCCGAAGACCAAGAGGGTCAATGGCCCATCCCCACTGGCTTGTTTTCAGCCAGGGGTTTTTCACGGATTTCACCACATTTCCCTCATTTGACGTCTTATCCGCCATATCCGCAGCCACACAGCGGCTGGAATAATAGCTGAAGGACATAAAATCAACTGTATTTTTTAAGATATCCGAATCTTCCGGCTCCATATTCAGACAGATACCCTTTTCCCTGAAAAGCTTTTTGGCATAGCTGGGATAATGTCCGCGAACCTGCACATCAATGAAAAACAGATTTTCCTGTTCTTTTTTTACAGACTCCCATACATCCTCCGGATTACAGGAATACGGATAAAAGCTTCCTCCGGCCAGCATACAGCCCACTTTATTTTCTGGATCTGTTTCATGGGCTGCTTTTGTGACAAGAGCGCTTGCTACAAGCATATGGTGAGCCGCCTGATAAATAACCTGATTTCTGTTTTCTCCCTCTGCAAAGGCAATTCCTGCCCCTGAAAACGGACTGTGCAGCACAATATTGATTTCATTAAATGTAAGCCAGTATTTTACCAGTCCCTTTAATTCCCTGAAGCATGTTTTTGCATACCGTACAAAGCAGCCGATCACCTCTCTGCTTCTCCAGGAGCCATATTTCCGGATCAGGCCATACGGCACATCAAAATGGCACAGCGTAACCAGAGGCTCCATCCCATATCTGCGGCATTCCTTAAACAGGTCTTTATAAAAAGCGATTCCTTCCGGATTGGGGAATGCCTCATCTCCCTCAGGAAACAGTCTGGACCAGGAAATAGAGGTGCGGAATACCTTAAGTCCCAATTCCCCCATTAAGGCCAGATCCTCTTTATAATGATGATAAAAATCAATCGCCTCATGGCTGGGATAAAAGGCATCTGTCTGCAGCTCAGGATCAGAAACCTTTCCCAGCTTCACATCCATACGACTGGAACCGTGGGGGATCAGGTCGATATTGCTGATCCCACGGCCTCCTTCCCGATAAGCTCCTTCTGCCTGATTGGCAGAAATGGCTCCTCCCCATAAAAAATTCTCCGGTACTCTGAAATCACTCAATGTTATTTCTCCTCTTCTGGAATATCCTCAAAACCGATCACCAGTGTCAGCACAAAGGACAGGACAATGGATAAAATGGTGATGCCTGCAATCCACGCAATACTTCTTCCCGGATTCGCCGGATCGATAAACTGTACTCCGGTGAGAACGCTGGGCGATACCATGGAACGGCTGGCAAGCCCTCCGATTCCGGCCAGACAGCCACAAACAAAGCCTGTGATCAGAGAAGCCAGAAGAGGACGCTTTAAGCGCACTGCAACGCCATAGAGAGCAGGCTCTGTAGTTCCTGCGATCAGAGCAGAAGATGCTGCCGCAAGAGCCGTCTGTCGAAGCTCACTGTTCTTTGTTTTTAATGCAACTGCAAGAGATACGCCGCCCAGTGAAAGATTTGCTCCGATCTCAGAGGGCATTACTGTACCCTCCATTCCCGTCTCGGAAATAGTCTGTAAAATAGTTGGCGTAAATACACGGTGCATACCGGTAATTACAAGGAGCGGCCAGATCGCGCCCATGATTCCTACTGCCACAAAGCCAAGCTTGTCCTGAACTGCGAAAACGAATGAGGAAATGCCTTCTCCTACATATATACCTGCCGGCCCAATGATTAAAATAGCAATGGGAGCCGCAATCAGAAGAATCAGCATGGGCTTTAAGAAGTTCTTTGTCACAGCCGGAGTGATCTTATCAACGCCCCGCTCAATATAGGACAGGATCCATGTCATACAGATTGACGGGATAACGGTATAGGTATACTTTACGGAAGCAATGGGGATTCCCATAAAATGAGCCGCTGTATCGCCTACTGTAACTGCCTCCATCATGCTTCTGAAATCCGGATGGATCAGAACTCCTGCAATGGAAATTGCCAGAAACATATCCGTCTTAAATTTCTTTGCTGCGGACGCTGCTACCAGCATCGGAAGGAAGTAGAATGCTCCGTCGCCAATGGTATTGATCAGCTTATAGGTTTCTGAATCAGCAGACAGGATACCTGCCATTCCAAGGAGCATAACCAGAAGCTTTACCATGGAGCCGCCGATGATAGCCGGAATCAGCGGGGACATGGTTCCCACAATCGCATCCAGAATGTTATTTCCCACTTTTTTCAGTGTCAGAGGTTCTTTCTTCTCACCTTTGGCAATTTCACTCTGCTCGCCAAAATTTCCCAGTTTTAAAACCTCCTGATAAGCGGTTCCTACATGGTTGCCGATGATGATCTGGTACTGTCCTCCCTGTTTTACCAGACCCATAACACCGTCAATTGCTTTTACTGCCTCGTCATCTGCCAGTGTTTCATCCTTTAACACAAAGCGGAGACGGGTCATACAGTGAGTAACGTTTGCAATGTTGTCGATCCCACCAATCTGCTCTACGATTTTTCTGGAAATAACCGTATAATCTTTTGCCATTTTCTTTTCCCCCTTAAGGATTTTGATAGATACATTATACGAAGGGAATCATCTACTGTCATCGCTTTCAGGGCCTAAAAAAACAAGTGACACCTTTAATCACTTGTTTTTTATATGTAACAGGATGTTTTATCAAATAGCTCCTGGCCCTTTAGAGGTATAGCGGTACAGCTTCTTGCCCAGACGTTCCACAATACTCACCGCCGGGATCTGGGTTGTAACATCATAATCACCCAGCCGCATATAGCTGACATAATATGCAATATTATGATCAGACAGCTTTGCTATGGTGCAGTTTTCCGTATTCGTGATGCTGAGGATCCGGCAGTTCTGCTCCTTAAACCGCATAACATGCCGGATGGTATCTCCGGATTCCCCCGATACAGAAAATACGATCACAAGACTGTCCTTTAAAAAACTGCTCTCTGTAGGATAGTGCGGTTCATCAATATACAGGCAGAATTTACCCATACTTGAAAAATACCGCGCTCCATATTTTGCCACGATCCCCGACATACCGCTGCCTACCAGAAAAACATGGTTTGCATGAAAAATAACCTCTGCCAGCATTTCCAGCTTATCTTCAAACTCCTGCGCTGCGGTTTTTTTAAGAAAGTCAACGACTTCTGAAATATCATCCCTTACGTTTGCCTGATCCTTCCTGGTCTGATAATCCCGAAGCTGCAGCTTAAATTCTGAATAGCCGCTACATCCCATTTTTTTACAAAACCGCAGAATGGTAGACGTTGAAACATGTACCTCATCAGCCAGCTCCCGAATCCTCATATATTTCACCTTTTCAGGATCTTTTACAACATATTCATAGACCATTCTCTCCAGATCATTTAAGGCTTTTACCTGCTCCACATCAAACATTTTCATGTCCTCTCCCATCATTTCTAATACCAGTCTATCAGCCAAAGCTTCTGCCTGTCAAGTAAGTTTCCCTCTGTCTGCTCCTTCTTCCCATATCTCTGTCAGATCCTCGATCAAAAGCAGTCCCAGAGGCCCTAAAATAAATCCCAAAAAACCAAATAATTCCATTCCCACATACACTGCCGCCAGTGTTTCCAGAGGAGATAAGCCAACCTCACTGCCCATATACTTCGCTTCCAGATACTGGCGCGCAAAGTAACAGGCCAGATAGAGAGCCGAAAGGATCAAAGCATCCTTCCACTGTCCTCCCAGCACGCACAAAAAAGCCCAGGGCAGAAGGACAGCCCCTGCTCCCAAAAGAGGCAGGGCGTCCAGAAGAGCTATGGCTGTGCCTGCCAAAACAGCATATGGATTTCCCATCCAGATCATGGCTCCTATACTCAAACCACAGGTTAAAAGAAGGATGATGCCCTGGCTTTTAAACCATGCCTTCCCGGTCTGTACCAGGCGGCTCCCGATAAGATTAAACTCTCTGCGAAACAAGGACTGATCCCGCCTGTGCCGAAGCTCTTCCATCTCCTGAAGACTCAAGACGGCCGCCAGAAAGGAAACCAGGCAAACGAGAGTCAGACGTATAAAAAAAGCCGCTGCAGGCAGGGAATTTGTCATAAGAAAAGGCATCAGGCTTTCTTTCGCCTTCTCCCCCAATGTGGCTGTCATTTCAGCTGCTGTTTCAAACAGACAGCCGGACTTTAAGCCTGCTGCCCGTTCCATTTTCATACAGTATTCCGCCATCCGGCTGTCAAAATCCATGATCCACAGGGGCAGACGGACTGCCAGAAGCTGCAGTTCCCGGCACAGGCGCAGGATTCCCTGCCAGACCCAAATCCCCAGACCGCCAAATATAATCCCTATTTCTGCTGCTCCGATCAATCCAGAGGGAATTTTCCATGTTTTTCCAAATGCAGAAAACTGAAAACGATACCGGATAAAACGGACCGAAGGGCGCAGGATCAAGGCCAGCGTATAGCCAATGAAAAAAGGAGCCACAAGAGGCAGCAGGTACTTTAAACCTGCATAGACCAATCCTGTGGTTCCTGTTATGATTAAAAATTTCTTCAGTTTTTTACCGGGCTTTTCCATGGACTCACCTGTTTTTTGATTTGTACTTCCTTTGTACACTCCTAGTATGAGCCTTTGGAAAAATAATATTCATAAAACATATATTTTCTTTTTTTAAGACAGATCCCGGCACAACTCTCCCAGATATGCCGTCACTGCTCTGAGACAGCCGTCCACTCCTACGAGTCCGCTGTCTACGCACAGATGATAATTCTGCGCCTTTCCCCAGGTATTTCCAGTATAATACTGATAATAATCCTTCCGCTTCCGGTCTACCTCACGGATCCGGCGCTCCATTTCCTTTTCATCCGATCCCGGCTCCAGCTCCATCATACGGCGGATCCTGTTTTTCATCTTTGCATAAACAAAAATATTGATGCTGTCCTCCAATACCATATCAGCACACCGGCCGACAATAATACAGGGGCCATGGGATGCCAGACGGCGGATCACATTCGACTGCGCCACGAAAATCTGATCCGACATGGGAACCTGGTAAATGTCAGAAAATGCATGATAAAAATTCCGATCCAGGGGATCTTCCACCACAATATGCTCGTCATACCTGCGAAATGCTTCTTCCGCAATATTGATATCGTCGGCAGCCATGGAAATCAGTTCCTTATCATAAAAAGGAATCCCCAGCGCATCTGCCAGCTTTACTCCCAGCTCGCGTCCACCGCTTCCAAATTCACGGCTTACTGTAATTACTTTATTCATAACGTCCACCGTCCCTTCTCCTTTGTCTGTGCCTGTATGGATCCATAAGAGCCATCCGGTTATGGGGCTATTATAGCATACCTTACCGTCATTCCACAAGGATGAACCGGACGTGATTTTTCCTTATCTCCCCTCTGCCACAATCCGGTCGATCATATCCACATAATCGCTGCAGTATTTTCCGTACATAGGCATAACCGCAGCCTGAAAGCGGGACTTTTCTTCTTTGGAAAGCTCTGTTATGATACAGCCTGCTTCACGGATATTCTGCTCAGACTGTGCTTCGCGCTCCTTCCACAGAGAACGCTCATACCTTGCGGATTCTTTGGCACACTGGGTAATAATGATCCTGTACTCCTCAGGCAGCTTATCCCAGGTGGACTGGGCCGCCAGCTGCAGCTCCGGCACTCGGGTATGCTCATCGATGGTGTAATACCTGGCTACCTCATAATGCCTTGTGGACTCATAAGAGGGCCAGTTATTTTCCGCTCCGTCGATTTCCCCGGTCTGAAGACCGGAATAAACTTCCCCGTAAGCCATCTGCTTCGGCACAGCTCCCAGCACGCGGATGCTGTCGCTCATAAGCTCCGACTCCTGAACACGGATGGTAAGCCCCTTCATATCCTCCAGCTTCTCTATGGGACGGACCGAATTGTAAAAATTTCTGGCTCCTGCGTCATACCAGGAAAGAGCTACCAGACTGGAGCCCTCAAAGGAACCTAAAAAGCTGTCCCCGATTTCCCCTTCCAGCACCTTCCACATATGCTCCGCACCTGTATACAGATAGGGAAGCTGAAGGACATTCAATTCCGGCACAAATTCCGATAAAGGCGACAGAGACACACGGGCAAAATCAACGCCGCCGAACTGAAGCTGCTCGATCACCGTTCTCTCATCCCCCAGAATCCCCTCGGCATTGATCAGGATTTCCACCTTTCCTCCGGTTCTCTGCTTTACCAGTTCTGCAAATCTGTAAGCTCCCTGAGTAGTAGGATAGTCCTCTGCCTGATTTTCCGCATAGGTCAGCACAAACTCTGGTACATTTTCTTCCCCAGCCCCCTTCTCTCTGCTTTGGCACCCCCATACCGAGGCGGACAACGCCAGGATCAGGCCGGCAGCCAGGATGTTTCTCTTCCCTTTCACTGCTTCCTCCTTACTTTTTTCCATGATTCATACGGGCAGTGATAAACGAATAGACCGCTTCACGGTCTCCTCCCAGCACCCGGTCCGTAAGCACATATCCATGGGTCGTATCGGAAAAGATCACCAGCATATCCGGTTTCTTTGAAATACGGCGGATCTTGTCCCATACAATATCCGTATGAGCCGTTCCCACAGTCACATGGATCCCCTTGCCGTCAATCATGATATGAGTATCCTCTTTAATCGCTGAAGCAATCTTTTTGGAACGTCTCCAGATCGCCAGGGGCTGAAGCACGGTAAACAGACTGCAGCCTAAGATCAGCATGGCCCGGTAGCCCCATCCTGCTCCTCCCCATTTTACATAGGTAAGGATAAATAAAGCCGCTGTAAATATCAGATTGCACACGCCTACCATAGATCCATACGTATAGTACATAGACAGACGCCAGTATTCTCCATTGCTGAGACGATAGGTATATTGATACATAAGCCTTCCTCCGAAGTGATTTTTAAAGCCGTCCTGATAAAGCATCAGAACGGCTTCATGATTGTTAATTATAAATGATTTCTGCTGTTATGCCAATACCTGAGGCAGCCACAGGCTGATTGCCGGTACAAATGTGATCAGAAGCAGCGTAATGATCATGCACAGGTAGAATGGAAGGGTAGCTTTTACAACCTTCTCCATTGGCAGCTTTGCAATGGCGGAACCGATGAAAAGAACGGAACCAACCGGAGGAGTCAGAAGGCCGATACCGCAGTTTAATACTACCATGATACCGAACTGAATGGGATCGATACCGATAGAGGTTGCGATCGGCAGAAGGATAGGAGTTGCGATCAGGATGATCGGAGCCATATCCATGATACAGCCTAAAACCAGAAGGATCAGGTTTAACAGCAGTGCCAGTACGATTGGGTTGTTGGTAAAGTTTGTAATAGCAGTTGCTGCCAGATCCGGCACATGGAGCTGTGTCAGGCAGTAACCGAAAATACTGGAGGTTGCGATCAGGATCAGTACGATAGACAGTGTGTCGATGCAGTCGCCTAAAACTCTCCATACGCCCTTCCAGTCAAGTCCCTTGTAGATAAATACACTTACAAGAAGACTGTAGATAACAGCGATCGCTGCGGACTCAGTAGCTGTGAACACACCGCCTACTACGCCTACTACAACGATCAGAACGGCTGCCAGAGCCCAGAAGGAAACGCTGAACTGCTTTAACAGCACCTTCATGCTGAACTTGTCGCCCTTTGGATAATTGCGCTTTACAGAAATAATGTAAGAGCCGATCATCAGGGAAGCAGCTAACAGAGCGCCCGGAATATATCCTGCTAAGAACAGGCTTCCTACGGAAATACCGCCGGCTGTGGTAGCGTAGATAACCATGTTGTGGCTTGGAGGTACTAAAAGTCCCTCACAGGAAGATGTAATCGTAACTGCAGTGGAGAAATCTCCGTCATAGCCCTGGTCAACCATCATAGGGATCAGGATGGAACCTAAGGAAGCTGTATCTGCAGATGCAGAACCGGAAATACCGCCGAAGAAATAGGAAGCAACGATGTTTACCATTGCCATACCGCCGCGCATCCAGCCCACGCAGGCATTTGCCAGAGCGATCAGCTTTTCGGAAATACCGCCGGAGCCCATAAGGCATCCCATGGTGATAAAGAACGGAACAGCCATCAGGCTGAAGGAACTGATTCCCTTTACCATCTGCTGGCAGATCGTAGTCAGGTTATGTCCCTGAGCTACCAGACAGAATACGGAAGAAAGAGCAACCGCATAAGCGATGGGGAAACGCAGGAAGATCATCAGGAAAAAGCTTCCAAGTAAAACTAAAATTGCAAATGTATTCGCATCCATTATTTTGCTTCCTCCTTTACAAAGATCTTTTTCACATGATTGTAAAGAGCCTCAATCTCAAACACAACCATAGCCACTCCGGCTAAAGGAACCGGGAAGTACATCCAGAATCTGGATACCTTTGGCATACTTACATAAGTACCCTTGGAACCAATTCCGGTTGCATATTTCCAGCCCACTGTAATCATGATCACAGCCAGTACCAGTACGGCAACATCAGCAAGGATATCAAGGAAAGTTACGACCTTTTTCGGTAAGTAATTGTCAAATGCGGTCATACGGATATGAGCGCCCCTGCGGATCGCCAGTGCTGCAGAAAGCACTGCCATATAGGACATACAGGTAAGAACTACTTCTTCACTCCAGGCCGGGTCGGGAATAAAGGAAACGTAACGGCCGACAACAGACATGGATGTGATCACAATATCCGCAACCAGAAGCAGCTTGCAGATCAGCATTACAGCCTTGTATACCAGGTCATACGCCGGTTTGATCTTGTCGATTTTGTTGAAAATCTCTGGCATTTCAGATTTTCCCCCTTTTCTTTATTGTGTATTCGGATGTCTGTTAACAACATTTTAACAGGTTCCGTGATACCAAAACAGGACACAGAAAATATCCAAAACTCTCTGTGTCCTGTCAGTTACAAATTTACTGCAAGATTACTCCATATCAAGGAGCTGCTGATACAGTTCAGCCTGATCGGAAGTGTTGGACTCGATTACATCTTTACAAGCCTCTTTCCATGGAGCCTTATCCTCAACCTCAACAACGGTTACGCCGTCAGCCTTAAGCTGCTCTAAAACCTCGTTCTCCTTGTTCTCGGAGTTTGCACGGTTGTTAGCAGAAGCGTACTCGCCTGCCTCCATAAGGATAGCCTGCTGATCCTCGGTCAGTCCGTTCCATGCCTCGTCTGTGATAACAACCTGAACAGCGCCCAGAGTATGTCCATCCAGCATCAGGTAAGGTGCAACCTCAGGGAATGCATTGGAAGCATAGTTTGCGATCGGCTGCTCAGCAGCGTCAACAACACCTGTCTGCAGTGCGGAGTACAGCTCGTTCATGGAAACAACAGTTGCGTTAGCGCCCAGTCCGGCTACCATACCTGTCATAACAGGATCATTGGAAACACGGATCTTTAAGCCCTTTAAGTCTTCAAGTGTGTTAGCCTCTTCCTTAAAGAAGAAGTGACGGAAGCCTTCCTCACCGTAGAACAGACCTCTTACGCCCAGGCCCTGCTCAACCGGCTCTGCTAAGAACTCATCAGCCAGATCGCTGGTTGCGAAGTTCCAGAAATGCTCACGGTCAGCAAATGTATAAGGAATGGAAAGAAGCAGAGACTTCTTTGCGCCGTAGCCGTTTAATGCGAATGCGGAAATACGGGACATATCAATGGTACCGCCGCCGCCTAACATGGTATCCAGAACGTCATTCTCAGAACCCAGAACGCCGCTGGCCTGTACGTCGATTGTCATCTTTCCATCGGAAAGCTCTTCAACCTTTTCCTTGAAATCGGTAGCCATCTGGCCAACGATCGTATCCAGTGGGTTAACCTCTGCGTATACCAGAGTTACCTCAGGCATATTTGCAGTGTCATACTTGCCGGAAGCTGCTGCCTCTGCCTTGGTCTCACCCTCTGCCGCCTCAGTCTTCTCTTCTGCCTTGGTCTCCTCCTTTGCAGCCTCAGTTGCAGCCGGAGCAGCTGTCGTAGTCTCTGGTGTCTTCAGACCGCAGCCTGCCAGAGTACCTGCAGCCATTGCTGCGCAAAGTGCTGTGCTTAACCATCTTTTCTTCATGTTACACATCCTCCTCTTAATACATCATTCACGTTTTTGATATATATCTTAACGCTTTATTTATGTTGATTTCATTATATAAGGAAAAGCGCACAATGAACATGGTAAATTTTTGCGAATCGTAGTATAATTTTAACTTTCTTTATATTTTCTTTATATTTTTCCTTATCACCCATTCCGATACTCCGTCGGACTCTGTCCGGTGATCCTCTTAAATACCTTTGTAAAGTAATTGGAATCACTGTAGCCTACCGCTTTTCCCACATCCTTTATATTAAAAGTGGGCTGCTCCAAAAGCTTTTTTGCCTCAGCAATGCGGTACTCGGTGAGATAAGCAGTAAAATTCTGGTCAAAGTACTGTTTAAAAAGCTTGCAGAAATAGGGCTCTGAGTAGTTCATCCTCCGTGCCAGCTCCTGCATGGAAATGTCATACATATAATTTTCTTCAATAAACGAGCGGATCATGGCCCCTACACGGCTCATGTGATCATTATCATCCTCCGGCTGAACCGGATCTTCTTCAAAATCAGCTTCCTCCGATTCATTTTGAAAGAACTGTTCCATCTCCTTCCTCTGCCCCTGCTCTTCTACCATGCGCATGGCCTCCTCGATCACAAGCATAAGCTCATTTTCATCATATGGCTTAAGCACATAATCAATGGCCCTTACAGAAATAGCTTTCTTTGCATAGGAAAATTCATCAAAAGCTGTAAGGAAAATGATCACACAATCCTTATCTTTTTCCCTGATCTTCTCTGCTGCCTGGATCCCGTTGATCCCCGGCATCTCTATATCTAAAACAGCAATCTGGATCTTCTCCTTTTCATACAGCTCCAGTGCCTGTCTGCCGTTTTCTGCCTGATAGATCTCACACTGGCCTTCCAGATTTTTATTGAGCATTTTATACAGTACAGCCCGCTCTATCATTTCATCATCCGCTATCAACATTCGGTACATTATTTATCCCCCCTGTTATGCTTTTCCTGAGGAATGAACATCTGAATCACCGTGCCCCGTCCTTCTATGCTGGCGATCCGGAATTCTCCCTGTTTGTACATCATGTGGATACGCTTGTAAATATTTCCCAGTCCTATTCCAATCCTGGAGGTCCGGCGCTCCTTCATGGCCTCCGTGACCTCTGCCAGACGCTCCTCAGACATTCCGAGCCCCGTATCGGCTACAGAAATAACAAGCCTGTTTCCCTGTTCCCAAATCCTTACGTGAACTCTTCCGCCCTGTTCCTTCTTTGACAAACCATGAACCATGGCATTTTCCACCACAGGCTGCAGCGTAAAGGCCGGAATCATAGCCTGCTCTGCATCAACCTTAAGATCACAGCTGTAGAGAATACGGCTTCCAAAACGCATCTGCTGAATATACATATAATCCTGCACCACCTTCAGTTCCCTGGCAAGGGTTACGATCTGCTCTGAGGTCTTTAAGTTATACCGGAACAGGCTGCCCATGCTGCTGATCATCCGCTCTGTCGTAACCGCCTCCTCCAGCTTTGCCATGCATGCGATCATATTCAGAGTATTAAAGAGGAAATGGGGATTGATCTGACTTTTCAGCAGCTCCAGCCTGGCTCCGCTAAGCTGCTTTTCCATCTCTACCCTTTCGATCTCTTCCCTGTGGAGCAGTTCGGACATACGGTGATTCTCCTTTAATGTATCAATATACCCCTTTGTAGACCGTTTCATTTTGTTAAATGCCCGCACCAGTTCGCCCATTTCATCCCGGTTTTCTACAGAGGGATCTTCTCCGGTAAAATCATTTTTGGCGATTTTTCTGGCGCACTGGGCCAGAAGGACTGCCGGAGATACCAGCGCGTTGGAGAGGATTTTGGTTAAAAACATCACAAAACCCATAAAGACGGCGGAAATAGCCAGAATCAGATAGGGCATGTTATAAAATACAGGTACTTTTTCCTGATAACTGTCATTTCCTTCTTTTAAAGTGACCTGCACCAGACGTCTGGCATAGGTCTGAAGATATTCCTGCATCTTGTACACCCGGTACAGCCGTTCCACAAAATCGCTTTCCCTTACCTGTGTCTCAGCAAGCTCATCCCGATAGGCCTGATAGGTTTCATAACCATTTAAAATACTCCAGGTGCGGGCGTAGCGCTCTGTGCCAATTCGGGCATAGTCAAAGGGAAGGGAGCGGAGACAGCGCTCTGTACGGACGCAGGACAGAACATACTGATCTCTCGTATCAGGTGTGGCATCGCGGATATAATCCGCAAAGGACTCAATCTCAAGATCCAGTGCCTCCTGAAAATCATGGCAGCGGGAATTGTCATTTAAAATGGTATTGAAGCCTCCCAGCGAGAAGTTCATAATACAAATACTGAACGTAGCCGAAAGAGCCATGATCAAAATGACCATGGCTGCAAAAATACCGATCTTCTTTTTGATGGAAATCGTTAACCATATATTACGAAGCATAGATCTGTATTATAATCTGCGTTTCCTTTCTGTCTGTATCCTCGGCCCCTCCTGTGTTTTACGACTCAGTGCGTTTGAAAGATTGAGCCGTCTTTTGGGTTCTTTCCCGGCTCTTTGCCTCCACTATCTTTTTAGGTTCCTCTTTTGTAGTAGAAAGTTTTTTAGGTTCTTCCCTGGCTGTAGACAGCTTCTTCGGCTCCTCTTTCACCACGGCTGTCTTTCTTCCGCCGGTCTCTGGCTCCTTCTTTGCGGCAGCCTCCTTAACAGAGCTTTTTGCAGCCCTCCCGGCCTTCTTTTTGCCAGCTTCCGGCGTACAGGAAAATACCAGAAAGCTCATTGGCGGGATATTGCATTCGATGGAGTTCTCTCTGTCATCCCATGGAATCTTCTTCGAGCTCTTTGCGCGGGCGTTGATCCTGCCCTGACCGCCGAATTCCCTGGCGTCACTGTTGAAGATTTCCTTATATTTGCCTGCAAACGGTACTCCCAGACGGAATTTCTCATGCTCCACATTATCAAAGTTGCAGATAAAGAGCAGCGTTTCCTTTCCGTCTTTGCTTCTGCGTACATATAAAACCATGCTTTCTTCATGATAGCTGCAGTTGATCCACTCAAATCCACTGGGGTCAAAGTCCTCCTCGTAAAGAGCCGGATGCTCCAGAACCATGTGGTTTAATGCCCTTACATAGCTCTGCATATTTTTGTGAAGAGGATACTGCAAAAGTTCCCATTCCAGAGAAGCATTTTCATTCCACTCGTCAATCTGGCCAAAGTCCTGTCCCATAAAGAGCAGCTTCTTGCCCGGATGGGACATCATAAAGCCGTACGCAGCGCGCAGATTTTCTGCTTTCTTTTCCAGAGTTTCTCCTGGCATTTTCCCCATCATGGAGCCTTTTCCGTGAACCACCTCGTCATGGGAAAATACCAGGACAAAGTTTTCACTGTAGGCATAGAGCATGGAAAAGGTAAGCCCGCCGTAATTATTTTTCCGGAAATAGGGATCGCAGCGCATATAGTTGGTGAAGTCATTCATCCAACCCATATTCCACTTGTAGTCAAAGCCAAGACCGCCGTCCTTTGGATTGCCGGTGATCATGGGCCATGCTGTGGACTCCTCTGCGATCAGCACAGCGCCGTCTTTGCGTCCCTTAAATACGCTGTTTAAATGCTTTAAGAATTCTACGGCTTCCAGATTTTCATTTCCGCCGTACATATTGGCTACCCACTCGCCGTCATTTTTGCCGTAGTCCAGATACAGCATGGAAGCAACTGCATCCATTCGGATACCGTCTGCGTGATATTTTTCAGCCCAGAATAAGGCGTTTGCGATCAGGAAATTGGATACGCCGGGACGGCCGTAATTGTAGATCAGAGTTCCCCAGTGGGGGTGAGAACCCTGTCTGGGATCTGCGTGTTCATATACACAGGTACCGTCAAAGCAGGCCATGCCATAGGCATCTCTGGGGAAATGAGCCGGTACCCAGTCAAGGATCACCCCGATGCCGTTTTCATGCATATAATCCATAAAATACATGAAATCATCCGGGGTTCCGTATCGGCTGGTGGGCGCATAATACCCTGTCACCTGATATCCCCAGGAAGCGTCTAAGGGATGCTCCATCACCGGCATCAGTTCCACATGGGTATATCCCATATTCTTTACATAATCAGCCAGCTTTACAGCCAATTCCCGGTAATTATAGAACTCAGACCCGGCAATCACATTTCCATTTTCATCCTCTGCAAACGCCTTGCGGATCCAGGATCCCAGATGAACTTCGTAGATATTAAACGGCTTGTCCTTTGTATCAGATGCGGCCCTCTTTTTCATCCACTCCTGATCCTTCCACTGATAGTTTCCAATATCCCACACAATGGAGGCATTATTGGGGCGCAGCTCTGCATAGTTGGCATAGGGATCACATTTTAACATGGGTTCCCCGGCCCGCGTTTTCACCTCATACTTATAAAGGCAGCCTGGTTTTAAGCCGGGAATGAACAGCTCAAATACACTTGCATCTCCCTCCCCCAGCTTCCTCATCTGATGGCGTCTGCCGTCCCAGAGGTTAAAATCTCCTACCACGCTGACTCTCATGGCACAAGGGGCCCATACGGAAAAATATACACCCTCCACACCGTCTATTGTCATGGGATGAGCACCCATTTTCTCATAGATGTTATAGAAAATTCCCGCTTCAAACTTCTTGAGCTCCCGCTCCGTATACTGAGGGCCAAAGGCGTAAGGATCTGTAACTTCTTCCTCCGCCCCATTATCATAGGTCACTAAAAGCGTATAGGCTGTTTTCGTCTTTCTGGGAATGAGGACTGCAAAAAAGCCTGCTTCATCTGCCAGCTCCATATCATATGTCTTTCCCGTATTGGAAAGCTTTACCTTTACAGCCGAAGCCGTAGGAAACAGAGCCTGGATCAAAAGCCCCTTTTCTGTTATGTGAGATCCCAGAAGTCTGTGAGGATCTGCAGACTCCGAATAAGTCAGCTCCTCAATTCCCGCCCAATCCATCAAATCGTATAATACCTGTTCCATAAATACAGCTTCCCCCTTCTGCCGGCTACAATGTCTGAGCCCGTTCTGAAATATTTTGCCTGAAATTGATCACATCATGCTCATACTCCTCTTCCATCAGAGGAGAAGCAATCATAAAATCCGCGCTTGCTTTATTGTTTGCAATGGGAATGTCATAAACCTGTGCGATCCGAAGAAGCGCCTTCACATCCGGATCGTGAGGCTGGGCCGTGAGAGGATCGGAAAAGAAAATCACAAAATCAATCTTTCCTTCCACAATCTTGGCTCCGATCTGTTGGTCGCCGCCTAAGGGCCCGCTGTTGTATCCCTTTACCGAAAGGCCCGTATACTCTGTAATCATCCTGGCTGTGGTGCCTGTCCCGCACAGAAAATGCTTTGACAGTGCTTCCTTATGCTCCAGACACCAGTCCATCAGTTCATGCTTTTTCTGGTCGTGTGCAATCAACGCAATGTTTTTCTGTTTTCCAATGGTCATTGATAAGTAATCCATTTTCCCGGCCTCCTTTTATGCTGTGCCTGTTTCTTTTCTACTCTGAAACCCGGTTTACCAGGGTTCCTATTCCCTCAATGGAGCACTCCACCACATCCCCGGGCTTTAAAAAACGGGGCGGATCAAAGCCCATTCCCACACCGGCCGGCGTTCCTGTAGCGATAATGGTGCCTGCCTTCAGGGTCATTCCGGCAGAAAGCTCGCTTACCACATGGTCAATGCCAAATATCATAAGCTCTGTACTGCTGTCCTGGCGAAGCTCTCCGTTTACCCTGGACTGAATGGAAAGCCTGGGCGGATAGGGAAATTCCTCCGCGGTAACAATACAAGGCCCCATGGGAAGAAATCCATCCAGGCTTTTGCCGAAATACCACTGCTTATGACGGGTCTGAAGGGTTCTGGCGCTCACATCATTGATCACCGTATAACCGAAAATATAATTTTTCACCTCGGAGACAGGCACATTTTTTGCGTCCTTTCCAATAATAACCGCCAGTTCAGCTTCGTAATCCAAATCCTGCACTAACTCCTTATGACTGGGGATTTCAGCGCCTGTACCCGTAGCTTCGCTGACCCGTTTTGAGAAATATACGGCAAAGGGGCGCTCTCCGCCAAAGGCCTCTTTCTTATAGCGGGCCGATTCCTCTGCATGGGCCATATAATTGATGCCCAGGCAGATTACATCCTGCACAGGATGAGGAATAGGCGCAAGAAGGATAGCCTCCTCTGCGGGAACTGCCCCTTTGATCTTATAAGGATCCTGTCCTGACACATACTCCAGAAGCTGCTTTTCAGACTCACTGATGCCCTCGATCAGCTCCTGCATGGTTTTATAATCCATATCCAGAGAGCGCAACGGATAGATCCATGTTCCATCCCTGTTTATAACGCCCAGTCTTCTCTTATGTTCAATCTCATATGTAACAAATTTCATTGACGGCCTCCTGTATTCTGCACTCACTTATTGTCTACTGTACCACATTTTTCCGATTTTTTCTACTTTTCGGCTCTGATTTCTATTTTTTCAGTCTCTTACTGCTGCGCATCCCTGAAAATCCTTCCCAGCTGTATCACCACTGTAGGAAGAAATGCAGCCATTCCTACAGCCGCCGCCTGAACCGGCATGAGATCGGATGCGGCAAAAAACATCTGCAGCCCCGGCACAAAAAGAACCGCTGCCAAAAGAATGCTCCCAAGCATAAATGCCGCCAGACTGCCCGGATTGCTGAGAAGGCCAAGCTGTATGATCGAATAGCTGCTGCGGCAGTTAAAGCCGTGAAACAGACGCGCCAGTGTAAGCGCAGAAAATGCCATGGTACAGGCCAGAGCTTCTCCCCCCTGTCTCATTCCCAGGCTCCAGGCCCACATGGTTGCTCCCGCCATCAGGCCGCCCTGAAAAAAGATCTGTCCGACAAAGCCGGGAGTCAAAATCCCTTCCTTCGGGTCTCTGGGCGGTTTCTTAAGCAGTCCATCCTCTGCCGGCTCCATCCCAATGGCGATTGCCGGGAGAGAATCGGTGATCAGGTTGATAAACAGCAGATGAACCGGAGCAAAGGGAAGGGGAAGCCCCAAAAGCGAAGTGTAAAGGACGCACAGAATCCCTGCCATATTTCCGGACAAAAGAAACTGGATGGCATTTTTAATATTGCGGTATACGTTTCTTCCATTGGCAGCAGCCTTGATAATCGTAGCAAAATTGTCATCCGCCAGAATCATGGAGGCGGCATCCTTTGACACCTCTGTTCCTCCCATACCCATAGCAATGCCGATATCTGCTTTTTTCAGGGCGGGAGCATCATTTACCCCGTCGCCCGTCATGGCTACGATATGCCCCCGGTTCTGCCATGCTTTTACAATGCGTATTTTATGCTCCGGAGATACGCGGGCATAAACAGAAATCTGCGGCAGCTTTTTTTCCAGTTCTTCTTCTGTCATCTGATCCAGCCGGGCTCCTGTAAGCGCCAGATCTCCGGGCAAAAAAATGCCGATCCGGCCTGCTACAGCCATTGCCGTTGTCCGGTGATCTCCTGTGATCATCACCGTGCGTATTCCGGCCTGACGGGCCGCAGCCACTGCCGGGCGTGACTCCGGCCGGGGCGGATCCATCATTGCCGCAAGCCCCAGAAACACAAGGTCTGTTTCCGGATCCTCCTGCCATTTGGCTCCGGACCGGCAGGCAAATGCCAAAATTCTGAGCCCCCGTAAGGACCATTCCTGATTCTGATTTAAAATCGCCGCCCGGTCGGAAGCAGAAAGCTGTCGTGACGGAACAAGATCCGCTCCGGCAGGATTTATGATCCGTGTGCAACGCTCCAGCAGCACATCCGGAGCACCCTTAACAAACATGATTTCTTCCCCCTGCACCTCATGGATGGTCGTCATTCTCTTTCTTGCAGAATCAAAGGGAATCTCCCCTTTTCTTGGACAGCACAGGCGCAGCTGTTCCGGGACTGCTCCGGCAGCCTGAACCATATGAAACAGGGCCAGCTCCACCGGATCCCCCTCCTTATCCCCGGCAGATGGAGATGTATTATTATTTAAAGCGGCTGCCATTAAAAAGAGCTTCGCATCCTTTTTTCCTGATCCCGCATACTCTTTCAGCTGATCCGTCTCCATTTCTCTTCCATTGATGTAGACCGCCTCTGTTTCCATACGGTTCTGAGTCAGCGTTCCCGTCTTATCAGAGCAGATCACAGATACGCAGCCAAGGCTTTCCACTGCCTTTAAATCCTTGATGATCGCGTGCTCCCTTGCCATTTTCTGGGTTCCCATGGCCTGGACAATGGTAACAATGGAGCTTAATGCTTCCGGGATTGCCGCCACAGCCAGAGCCACAGCAAACATCAACGCGTCCAGTACAGGTTCCTTCCGGTAAACACTGAGTCCAAAAACCAAAACACAGATTCCCATAATGCCAAGCGCCAGATGACCGGAAAAATGGTCCAGGCTGATCTGCAGGGGTGTTTTCTGTACCTCTGCCCGGTTCATCAAAGAAGCGATCGAACCGATCTCCGTATTCATTCCTGTGGCTGTAACTACTGCGGCAGCCCGCCCGGAGGTAACCAGAGAACCGGAAAATACCATATTGACCTGATCTCCGGGAGACAGCCGCTCCCCTTCCGTTCTCAGACACCCGGTATGTTTTTCTGCGCTGAGCGATTCTCCGGTAAGAGAGCTTTCATTCACCGTAAGTCCATAAACTTCCAGCAGCCGGCCATCTGCCGGTACCAGGCTTCCGGCCTCTAAAATCATCAGGTCTCCCGGCACTACGATCGAGGAAGGAATGGTAACCGACTGTCCCTCTCTCACTACCCTGGCCTCAGGAGAGGACAGCTTTTGAAGGCTTTCCAGGGATTTTTCCGCCTTCCTGTGCTGGATCGTTCCCAACAGGGCATTTAAAAACAAAACCGTAAAAATAACCAGAGCGCTCTCCGGATCTCCTGTAGCCATGGATATCCCGGCAGCGATCATTAAGATCACTACCAGAAGATCCTTAAACTGACTTAGAAAAATCTGCCACCAGGGTACAGCCTCCCGCTCATATAGAACATTTTCCCCATATTTTTCCAGCCTGGAATGGGCCTCTGCATCGGTCAGCCCCCGGCGGCAGGAGGAAAGCTCCCTTAAAACCTCTTCCTCTGATCTGCTGTACCATTCTGTCATTCCGGCTCCCCCTTTTATACTCTGGATCTGTAAAAACCGCAACGAAAAATGCTCCCGGGACCATCCTTGAGCGGCCCCGGAAGCATCCGGTCTGTACACTCTGTTTAATTTATGAAAAAGGGAGGTCTGTTATGACATCAGCCAAATATCATGCCAAATACGACCTTCATCCCCTCGGATATGGAGGATTTTTCAATGTATTCCTCTCTGGTATGAGCGCCTTTGCCCCGGTAGCAGCCCGCGCAGACGCTGGGGATTCCCAACGACATGGGGATATTGCAGTCTGTGGAACCGGAGCCTGTCTGGGGGCGCTGCCCTGTAACCTGCGCTGCAGCCATGCAGGCCCGCTCTAAAAGAGTCCTCTGGCGCTCCGGGTCAATGCTGCCGGAGCAGGGACGAATCCCTAAAACCTCCGTTTCGATCTCCATCCCCTGCGCTCTGGCCTGTTCGATCACTTTATCAAACTGATCCTGCATATAGTCCAGATGTTCCCTCCGGTCTGAACGGAACTCATAAAGCATATGAGCCTCCTGAGCAATGGTATTAACCGATGTTCCGCCCTGGATCTGGCCTACATTAAAAGTCGTTTTTCCCTGCTTAGGAATCTGGATCCGGTACAGTGCTCCAATGATGCCTGCCAGCCTTTCAATGGCATTTTCCCGGCCGAAATCATTAAAGGAGTGTCCTCCTTTCGTGCGCACTGTGACCTTAAATCGCTTAGATCCCACAGCCTGGTCTACGATCTTATCCAGCTGGCTGTCAAAGGTACAAAAAGCTGTGATCCGACCGGCATAATCCTCGCATATGTTCCGGACGCCCTTTAGATTTCCCAGCCCTTCTTCCCCGGAATTGCATACAAACAAAAGCCCCGGGCGGTCAGAGGGATACACCTCCTCAAGGCGCCCTTCCCGGATGGCCTCTGCCAGATACTTTGCCCCAAGGAGCAGGCAGACAAGACAGGCTGTATCATCCCCAATGCCCGGACAGAAGATACGGTCTCCTTCCTCTTTTAAAGGCAACTCCTCCTCATCAGGAAATACCACATCCGTATGGGCCATATAGACCTCCAGGCCATTTTTTTCACGGATCACGGCCGGCCAGACAACATTTAATGCCTCATCTATATATACCCCTTCTGCCCCCTGCTCTTTTAACCACCGGGAACAGAATTCCGCCCGTTTTTCCTCATGGTTTGAGGGCGCAGGAATCCTGGCAATAGTTCTTAAAAGTTCCAGGGCCTCCTCCTCATGTTCTCTGATAAACACTTCCATTGACTCACTGAGCATCTTTTTTTCCTTCTTTCTCCCGGACCGTTTTTTCAGGCAGAACCTCCGGGTTCTCCATAAATACACAGACTGCCCGCGCTCCGATCATAACCTTTTTCTGATCCTTTAATACAGGGCCTTTTCCCTCCGGCCAGAAACCGTTTACACTGTCCTCGGCTGTATTGAAAACCATCTGCCATGCCCTTCCTTTGGGGAGATTCGGCAGCGCAAATTCATGTGGCTCCCAGTGCATATTATAGGCTGTATAAAAGCTGGTTTTTTCTGTATCCTCTGAATAATCGCCGCAGTAAAATGCGCCGAACTGACGGCTGCACCGGTCAAATTCCGGCTGCCATGCCTTCTCTCCGTGATAGGACAGATCCGGCAGTCCCAGCCCCCGGTAATCCATCAGTCTGGGTTCTTTCGCCATATGGAACAGATCATGGGACTTTCTGAATGAGATCACCTGTTTTACAAAGGCAAATAGATCCTTATTACGCCGTATAAGCCCCCAGTTCAGCCAGGAAATTTCATTGTCCTGACAGTAGGAATTGTTATTTCCCTGTTTGGTCTGCCCAAACTCATCACCAGATAGAAGAAGGGGCGTTCCCTGGCTTAAAAACAGAAGAAGCAGGGCATTCTTTAACTGACGAAGCCGCAGACTGAGAACTTTTTTCTTTCTCACCGGCCCCTCTGCCCCGCAGTTCCAGGACTGATTCTGGTCTGAGCCGTCCTGATTATCTTCCCCATTGTCCTCATTATGCTTTTCGTTATAGGAAACCATGTCCATCATGGTAAAGCCGTTTACATTTGCCATGTAATTGATGACTCCCATATGATCCGGATTGTGGCGGATATGGTAGGACAGCGCACTTAACATCCCCTCATCGCCCTTTAAAAAGCGTCTCATATCCATCATAAAGCCGGAATTATACTCACAGATGCGGCGGGAATCCCCCTCCTTCCAGCCTTCTCCCCACAGCTTTAAATTCTTTAAATAAGGGTCTTCCGCCAGCAGGGAAAGAGGTGCAAAACCTACCAGATGAACGCCGTCTACATGGTATTCCATCGCCCAGAAGCGCACCACATCCAGCACATATCCCGGCGCTTCACTTCCGTCAAAATACAGTTCGATCACCAGTTCAATCCCTGCATGGTGAAGAGCCTTTACCATCCGTTTAAACTCTGCCGACGGATCCCCGGATGAACAATAGGAGGCCTTGGGAGCAAAATAAAAGCCGCTGCAGTAGCCCCAGTAATTGAGCTTTACAGGCTCTGTATGAGAAGGCCTTTCTTCCTGTTCTTCCCTCCGCATTCCCTGGGGAAGACCGAAAATTTCGGACTTTTCCGGAAGGATAAGGATAATCTCATTAAATTCCACCGGAGGCATCATTTCCAACGTGGTAATCCCCAGCTCTTTAAGATAGGAAATCTTTTCAATTACTCCTTCAAAGGTTCCCCTCTTTTCCGGACTCAAACCAGAAGAAGCATGCTTTGTAAAACCTCTGGGATGGATCTTGTAAATGATGCAGTCCTGAGCAGGAACAGCCGGAAGACGGTCATCTTCCCAGTCAAAATCCGCACCTTTTTTCGGAAATACTGTATGGATCCCGCCTGTTCCCCGTTCTTTATGGCCCCAGCGTCCGCAGCCTGCAAACTGCCGTCCAAACGGATCTGCTGCCTCCTTTCCATCCTCCTCAAAGGCGTATTCCAGACCCTCAAACTCTCCCTTTACGGTCATAAAGTGTACATTTCCCATCCGTCCCTCATGGGGGAAGGGGATTCTGGCGACAGGCTGCCTGCTCCCTTTTTTGAAGAGAAGCAGCCCGCAGCTTTCTGCCTCCGAAATAAAACACACATCAAAGCCGTCCCCATTCGCCGCCACACCAGGCGGATAGATCCGGCTTTTGTCTGCCACCGCAATATAATCCTGTTTCATCTATATACCGCCTTTCACTGAATTCATACTCTACTGCTCTGCAATCTTTGCAGCCAGCTCTTCCAGATACATCCACCGCTCCATCTTCTCCTCTAAAGCGGCTTCCGCCTCCTCCTTCTCTGCCATGAGCTGGTTCAATTTTACAAAATCATGGGCTGAAGCCTGGATTTCCTGTTCCAGAGAGGAAATCCTCTCCTCCAGGTCTGCCATCTCACCTTCGATGGTTTCATAGTCTCTCTGCTCCTTATAGCTGAATTTCAGCTTCTGGGGGCCGCGGGTACGCTGGGTTTTTCCGTTTGTACGGACTTCGGTTTTCCCTTCCTGTCCGCCTCCCGGCTGTCCTCCTTCTGCTTCTGCCCTTTTAAGGCAGGCATTCTGATAATCCGTATACCCGCCTTCATACTGCTGTACCCTTCCATCGCCCTCAAAGGCAAAGATCCTGTTTACCACGCGGTCCAGGAAATACCGGTCATGGGATACGGTAATCACAATCCCCGGGAAGGTGTCCAGATAATCCTCCAGGATCACCAGCGTCTGGATATCCAGGTCATTGGTAGGCTCATCCAGAAGGATCACATTGGGCGCTTCCATCAGGATACGGAGCAGATACAGCCTGCGCTTCTCCCCTCCGGAGAGCTTTCCGATCACCGTATACTGAACACTGGACGGAAATAAAAACCGCTCCAGCATCTGGCTGGCGCTGATGCTTCCATCTTTTGTTTTCACATATTCTGCAGCGTTTTTAATATAATCAATGACGCGCAGGCTCTCGTCCATGGCTTCATTTTCCTGGGAAAAATAACCCAGCTTTACCGTCTGTCCGATTTCTGTTGTACCGGAATCCGGCTGTACCCAGCCTGCAATGATCTTCATCAGAGTAGACTTTCCGCTTCCGTTGGGGCCGATAATTCCCACACGGTCATTTTTCAGGAAAATATAGGTGAAATCCTTTAAGAGCACCTTATCTCCGTAGGACTTGGAAATATCCTTCAGCTCTACCGTAGTCCGTCCCAGACGGCTGGCAATGGACTCTAACTGTACATTTCTGTCATACTGGGGCCCCTCCTGGTCACGCAACGCCTCATAGCGCTGGATATGGGCCTTCTGCTTGGTTGAACGGGCTCTGGCCCCTCTCTGCATCCAGGCAATCTCTGTCCTTAAAATGGACTGGCGCTTGCGCTCTGTGGCCTCTGCCATCTCTATCCGCTCTGCTTTAAGTTCCAGGTATTTTTCGTATCCTCCCTGATAGCTGTAGAGCTTTCCCTTGTCCAGCTCCACGATCCGGCTGGTCACACTGTCCAGAAAATACCGGTCATGGGTGATCATCAAAAGAGCGCCCTTAAAGGCCTTTAAATATGCCTCCAGCCACTCTGCCATGCCGCTGTCCAGATGGTTGGTCGGCTCGTCCAGAATCAGCAGATCTGCCGTACTTAAAAGAACGCTGGCTAAAGCTACCCTCTTTCTCTGTCCGCCGGAAAGAGTATCTATCTTTGCCTCGCAGTCCGGCACCTCCAGACGGTTTAACATAGAGCGGGCCGCTGCCTTTAACTCCTCCTTTGAGGAAAAATGAGGCTCATTTTCATTTTCACGCACAATGGCCTCCAGCACGGTTTCTCCATCCTGAAATTCCGGGATCTGGGGCAGATACCGAATATACAGGCTGCGTCCCTTCACCACCGAACCCTCATCCGGCTCCTCCAAGCCTGCTGCAATCCGAAGGAGCGTGGACTTTCCGGTTCCGTTGATTCCGATCAGGCCGACCTTTTCCCCCTCATTGATGGAAAATGCCGTATCGTCAAACAGCAGACGTTCGGTATATGATTTCGTTAAATGCTCAATGGTAAGAAGATTCATGGATCCGTTTCCTTTCCCTCATTTGCTATTCAATCACCAGTTCTACCGGACAATGGTCCGAGCCAAATACCTCTGTATGGATTCCTGCGCTTACCAGACGGTCCTTTAAGGCCTCGCTGGTACAGAAATAGTCGATGCGCCACCCGGCATTCTTCTCTCTGGCCTTAAAACGGTAGGACCACCAGGAATACACGCCCTCTGTATCCGGATTAAAATAACGCCAGGTATCAATAAAGCCGGCATCCAGAAGCTCTGTAAATTTTCCCCGCTCCTCATCGGTAAAACCGGCATTTTTCCGGTTAGTTTTGGGATTTTTCAGGTCAATCTCTTTGTGGGCCACATTCAGATCCCCGCAGAAAATCACCGGCTTTTTCTCCTCCAGCTGCTTCAGATAGGCTAAAAATGCTGCTTCCCATTCCATGCGGTAATCCAGCCTTGCAAGGCCGTCCTGAGAATTGGGAGTATAGCAGGTGACAACGTAATAATCGCCAAATTCAGCCGTGATCACACGGCCCTCATGGTCATGCTCCTCAATCCCCAGTCCGTATGATACAGAAACCGGCTCCTCCTTACAGAATAAAGCCGTTCCGGAATACCCCTTCTTCTCTGCATAATTCCAATACTGAAAATACCCCGGAAGCTCAAGGTCAATCTGTCCCTCCTGAAGCTTGCTCTCCTGAATACAGAATACATCTGCATCCGCCTCCTTAAAAAAGTCCAGAAAACCCTTTCCCACACAGGCCCGCAGGCCGTTTACATTCCATGAAATCAGTTTTTTCATACAGAACTCCTTTCCTGATCCAAAAAGCCCTACTGCGGATACTCCAGTCTGGATTCCGGATAGCTGTCAATCTGTTCCAGCACCTTTAAGTATCTTGCAGCCAGATACTTTGCCATCCCCAGATTCATATCCAGATAATTGCCGCAGTCCCTTGCAGAAGCCCCAGGCACCTCACCCTCAAAATCCCGGATAAAGGCAAATAGCTCCACCATCAGAGGCAGAATCTCCCTTGAAGCCAGATTGCCTGCCAGAAGCAGATAAAAACCGGTACGGCAGCCCATAGGACCAAAGTAAATGGTACGGCTTCCATACTCCTTATGGTTTCTTAAAAAGGTAGCTGCCAGATGCTCAATGGTATGCATCTCCGCCGTATTCATCACCGGTTCCTCATTGGGAGAGGTCATACGCAGGTCAAAGGTCGTAATCACCTGATCCCCTACCTGATCCTTTCTTGAAACATATACCCCCGGCTGAAGCCGGATATGGTCGATGGTAAAACTTGCAATTTTTTCCATTTTGAATCTTCTCCTTTTCTTCATTATCTCGCTGCCTGCGGTGTGCACTGCACACCACAAACCGCCTCTTCTTCCATCCGAAAAGGCAGGACCCTTTGTCCAGATCCTGCCTCCATCTTGTGCCAAAACGCACCTTATAATCAATCATCCTGCTCGTCGCTTTCAGCAACGGTAAATGTAAATCTCTTTCTAGCCATCTCATCGCTTTCCAGATACTCATCATATGTGGTGATCTTGTCAATGAGCTTTCCATTGATGATTTCCATGATGCGGTTGGCTGTTGTCTGTACGATCTGATGGTCACGGGAGGAGAAGATCATCACACCCGGGAACTTGATCATACCACGGTTTAACGCATCAATAGACTCCATATCCAGGTGGTCTGTAGGCTCGTCAAGCATCAGTACATTTGCACCGGAAATCATCAGCTTGGACAGCATACAGCGAACCTTCTCACCACCGGAAAGAACCTTTACCTTCTTTACACCATCCTCGCCCGCAAAAAGCATACGGCCCAGGAAACCACGCACATATGTTACATCCTTTTCAGGAGAATACTGGGTCAGCCACTCTACGATAGTATCGTCATTTGCAAACTCAGCGGAGTTGTCCTTGGGAAAATAAGACTGGGTAGTTGTCAGACCCCACTTATAGCTTCCCTCGTCGGGTTCCATCTCACCTGCAAGAATCTTAAAGAGAACGGTCTTTGCACGCTCGTTTGGCCCTACCAGAGCAACCTTGTCCTCTCTTCCCAGAATAAAGGAAATGTCGTCAAGAATCTTCTCGCCGTCAATGGTCTTGCTTAAATGCTCTACGGTCAGAACCTCATTTCCGATCTCACGGGAGGGACGGAAGTCAATGTAAGGATACTTTCTGCTGGATGGCTTAATATCGTCCAGCTCGATCTTTTCCAGGGCGCGCTTACGGGAGGTTGCCTGCTTGGACTTGGAAGCATTTGCAGAGAAACGCTGGATGAACTCCTGCAGCTCCTTAATTTTCTCTTCCTTCTTCCGGTTGGCTTCCTTCATCTGCTTGATGATCAGCTGGCTGGACTCTACCCAGAAATCGTAGTTTCCGGCATACAGCTGAATCTTGCCATAGTCGATATCTGCAATCTGTGTGCAGACCTTATTTAAGAAATAACGGTCATGGGATACCACGATAACGGTATTTTCAAAGTTAATCAGAAACTCTTCCAGCCATGCAATGGCGTCCAGATCCAGGTGGTTGGTAGGCTCGTCCAGAAGCAGGATGTCAGGATTTCCGAATAATGCCTGTGCAAGAAGCACCTTTACCTTCTGTGCGCCCAGAAGATTTCCCATCTGGGAATAGTGGAACTCAGGGCCGATGCCAAGGCCGTTTAACAGGCTCTCTGCATCAGACTCTGCTTCCCAGCCATTCATGGTGGCAAACTCGCCTTCCAGCTCTGCCGCCTTGATGCCGTCCTCGTCTGTGAAGTCCTCCTTCATGTAGATGGCTTCTTTTTCCTTCATAATCTGGTACAGTCTGGCATTTCCCATGATAACCGTATCAAGCACTGTATACTCGTCATATTTGAAATGATCCTGCTGTAAGAAGGAAAGTCTCTGTCCCGGTGTAATGGCAATCTCACCGCTGGTCGGCTCTAACTGGCCGGACAGAATCTTTAAAAATGTAGACTTTCCCGCACCGTTTGCACCGATCAGTCCATAGCAGTTACCCTCGGTGAATTTGATATTCACTTCCTCAAACAATGCCTTCTTGCCTACGCGAAGGGAGATATTATTTGCACTAATCATGTCTCTTACCTTTCTTTGGAATCTTATTTTTATCGTTCCTCGTCAAAAGAGGGGTCAGAATCTGGCCCCTCTTTTTATGTTTCTCTCAATATCAGATTGTACAGGGAAAACAGGGTTTTTGCAAGGGGATTTTCGGAAAAATCAAAAAATACGTAAATTGAAAAAGTGAAATCTACCTTTTTGTTAAAAGCTAGACTTTAGTCTTACATAATGATAGAAGTGACTCTTTCATGCGAAAGAATACTTCCCCTTTGACTGGTTGACTATTTTACACCCTTGTAGCTGGAATACTGTCAATGGCTTGTTGTTTACGATACCAAGTACCATTGACAGAGTTCCCGCTACAAGGGTATCATATATCCCCAACAGTCAAAAATATTACAATAACTATAATTCCATATAGAATTTACCCTTACATACAGACTTTACTTTTTCAATTCACTTCTTTTTCTCTTTTTAAGAGAAAAGTTTCTGCTTTACCAGTCTTTTACAGAACCATCAAAAGCTCGCTTTGCCGCATTACTTCCCCGTTCATTTGCCGGATACAGTTCTTCTGCATTTTCTGAAAGCTCAACCCCTATGCCCGGCGCATCCGGAATCATCAGACAGCCATTTTCAAAATGAAGGGGCTCTTTTACCATGGCATCCTCTGCTCCATTTAAGCAGAAGCCAGGAAGTTCCTGAATCCCAAGATTTGGAATTGAAGCACAAAGCTGCAGACACGCAGCCGTTGATACCGGCCCAAGCGGATTATGAGGAATGACAAGTACATCATGAGCCTCCGCCAATGCACAAATCTTTTTGCTGGTTGTAATCCCGCCAACAGCACACACATCCGGTCGGATATACTGGCACCCATGCCGTGCCATAACCGTTTCAAACTCCTTCAGATTAATAAAACGCTCACCTGTTGCAATCGGTACCGGCACCTTAGCAGCTACTTCTGCCATTGCATCCGGATTATCCGGCGTAATCGGATCTTCAAATACCATCGGACGATATTTTGCCACCTCATTTCCAAAGGTAATGGCCTCCGGTACATTCATTCCACGGTGTGCTTCCAGAACAAAATCAAAATCTGAACCAACAGCCTCCCTACATACCCGAACTTTTTCCAATTCTTCTTCAATCCGTCCAGAGAAAAATTCGTCTCGTCCATCGTTGCGTGTCTTAACCGGGCCGTTCACAAAAATCTTGGCTGCAGTAAATCCCTGCTCCTTCAAAGCCCGATATCCTTCTGAAAGTTCTGTCAAAGATTCCGCCTTTGTCATAATAGAGGCATAAACACGAACTTTTTCACGCACTTTTCCACCAAGCATTTCATAAACCGGTACGCCCAGGGCCTTTCCCTTTATATCCCAAAGAGCAATGTCAATGGCAGAAATCGCACTCATAATCACGGATCCGCGAAAATAAACAGAACGATAAAAGTTCTGATTAAAATCTTCAATCCGAAATGGATCTTTATCGATCAAATAAGAAGAGAACTTCTGAATGGCAGCAGCAGTGGCATCCAGATATCCCCAATTTCCCGCTTCACCAAGTCCAACAATTCCAGCATCTGTATAAATCTTCACAAACAGATAATGCTTCGCATAAATCAGTTTCACATCTGTAATCTTCATCAATCTACTATCTCCTTAAAATGATAATTCAAAAACTCGCAATGCAGCTTAAGCGCACGCTCCCATCCATCTGTACGATTCGTGGTAAATCCATGCATTGCTTCCGGGATCCGCTTTGCTGTTACCGTTACACCGGCTTCTATAAGGCGTGCTGCAAATTTTTCTGTTTCTTTGCAAAGTGTATCATGTCCAGCAGATAAAACAAGACAGTCTGGGAAATTAGAGAGCTGTTCATCTGAAGCTAAAAGCGGCGAACAGCTTGCTTTTACTGCATCTTCTTTTTCACAGTAAAATTCCATATACTCTGCTTCTCTTTCCGCTCTTGCAACAAACCAAGGATCCTTCTTTTGCTCCTCATTTAAACGCACAAACGGATCTGCCGTATGATCAGCAGGCATATATTCCATCAGCAGCGCACACGGATGAAGTTTGTGAAACGCCGCATCATGAATGCATATTGCTGCTGTAAGATTTGCACCCGCACTATGTCCCGCAAATGCGATACGGTTCACATCAATCCCCATTTCCTCCCCATGCAGAAAAGCCCATGCCGCCACACCATAACACTCATTTAACGCTGCTGGATAAGGATTTTCCGGCGCCAGACAGTAATCTACATCCCATATTATGCAATCGAAATGCTCCAGCAAATAAGAGCAATAACGCCGATCCCGATCAAGGCGGCCTTTGATAAAACCGCCTCCATGAAAATTAATCAACAGAGGGCATTTTATTTGATGTGACTTACTCAATTTTAGTTCATAAATATGAACATGGCAGCCATTATCTGTATCAAGATAAAACTCTCTTTGTTCGCCCAGAAGTGTTTCCAACTCTTCTTTACTGACCACACCAAAATTATCCTTAAGGCGAATCTTCTTCGCTGCTTCAATCATTTCTTCTCTTGTCATCCAAACACACTCCAATCATATCCCTGACTCTTAAAATATCAGAATGCCGGAAATACTGTCATTGTATAGAAAATATACACAATTGGAAGGAACAGGGAAATCAGTGCACCACTCTTTACCAGAGAGGGAAGGGTATAGCCGCCGTCTGCCATACACATGGGAACTGCCGGAGTTGCCATAGGTGTTAAAAATGCCGTTAAACTTCCTGCCTGTACTAAAATCATCAGTCCGATGGGATTCGCCCCCAGAGAGGAACAGGTTAAAAGACAAATCGGTACAAATACGGCTGATACTGCACGGTTCAGCATAAACTGTGTCACAATAAACGGAATAATAAAGAACAAGGCACCAAGCACATAGTTGTTATGGGTTCCGCCAACTGCCGCTGCAAGCGCATTTCCGATCATTTCGCCAGCTCCGGTATTGGTAAGTGCCGTACCCAGAGCAAGCGCTCCAACATAAAGCATCAGCATATCCCACGGAATATCGCGCAGTGCATTTTTCTGATCTACGACACCGAAAAGTACCATCAGCAAACTGCCAAGCAGTGCGATCAGCCATGTAGGCTGCCCAATCTGTGCTGAGAAGATCAAAGCGAAAATCGTCATAAAGAAAATGGCAATACCGATTTTATCTACCATAGGGGAAAGGGAAGACTGAGTACCGGAAGTCTTCTGCTCTCTTGCCTCAATTGCAATAAGAGGCTGCTTTGGAGTGAATTTCGGTGCAAGCAGTAATGCCCATCCAATTACAACAAACAAAACCGGCCAGGCTCCCATCAGGAAATAAATGGGTTCAAAGGTCATACCGCTGAATCCATAGCTCTCCATAAATCCGGTAAACTGTCCTGCAGTCTGGATTGCTGTGGGAAGAGGAAGGATCCCGCTGCAGGCCACACATACGACCATGATTGGAAACATATACATAGAGCGGCTGTTTTCCGTCTTATCACAAAGAGCAACAAGAAGCGGAGATACAATTGCGTAAACTACCATCGGGCTGGCAATAAAGTTTGTTAAAATAGCTGCCAGAATCAAATATCCCAAATAAGCCATCTTAAAAGACCCTTTCGTCATACGCAAAATTCCGTTACACATTTTATCCACCATACTGGTGCGGCGGAAGCCTGCTGCAACCACAAACATAGTCGCCATCAAAATCGTGTTGGTATTGGCAAATCCAGCCAGTGCGCCATTTGCATCTACACATCCGGCAATAAAAAGCGCACATAGGGACAACAACGCAGTCAGCCACATGGGAATTTTATTCATCATGTAACTGACCAGGGTACATGCAAAGATTACCATACATAATATCATTTGCGTGCTCATAACTTCATTCCTCGCTTTCTTTTGCAGTTCCTTTTCGGAGTCTGTTTTCTGTTAATTCTAATGTAACAAAAACCACAAAATTGTGCGCTGTTATTATTCTGCACTTTTAAATGCCATTTCTATCTTTGTAAAAAAAGCCCCTGTAAAACAGCTATATACAAAAGAAAGAAATCCAAATATTTTCCCTATTACTTTTGCATTCATCAAGCTCTTCTTTTTTGTGCATTTTGTCCAATAAAATCCATATATCGAAATTATGAATTATCAAATATAGGTTGACAATACTAAAAATCTACATTAAATTAAGAAACAGTAAACATATTTAAAAATCTTATCCGAAGAATATAACAGAGGAAATATTCAGATTTATGAAAAGGAGAATTTTCATGAAAGAAGCCTATTTTGAATTTCAATTTCCACGAGACAACTTATATTTATCTATTTTTTCTCATAAAATCATGAACTACCGCTATCACTGGCATCCAACTGACTATGAGCTGAATATCCTGCTCAGTGGTACACAGGAATATTTTCTGGACACAAAAACCTATACGCTTTCGGAAAATGATGTAATTCTGCTTCCTCCTGGAATTGGCCATGCCTCTCACTCATGGGATGGCAGTGCCTACTCCCTGGTAATCCATTTTTCAAAAACTGCATTTAAACCTTATGTAAAGAAAGGATATATGCTGGATTTCCCAAAATGCAGAAGCAGTAAAGAAATACAACAGGAACCTGGGTTTTCCCGCCTGCGCTTCTATGCCGCACAAATCATGCTGGCTGCCCAATCCGGTGAAACCTATTCTCAATTAGAAATCAAAGCAAGCATGGAGCTTCTGATTTCCACTCTGGGCAGTATGTTTTCTCCTCAAGTAATCAAAGCACCTGACGAAGAAGCTGAACGCCATCAGGAAACTGTGAAAAAACTTCTTTCCTATATCGAAGCCCACTACCGCGAAAAACTGACATTAGAGGAGCTTGCGGAATCTGTTCAATACAACCGGACGTATCTTTCTACTTTGTTTAGGAATACTGTGGGCGTTAACTTTTATGAATATCTTATGCGCGTCCGCTTTCAAAAAGCACTCAGCGAACTGGCAGAAACAAACAAAAATCTGACTGACATTGCTCTGGACAACGGTTTTTCTGATTTAAAATCCTTTAACGCCCGTTTCCGTAGTGTCCTGCACTGCATGCCGTCCGAATACCGCGCAAAGCTGAATCCTGCATATATTATGCCGGCCGAACAACGCAACTTCATTTCCTGGGAAGAACCTCATCTGAAAAACAAACTGCTGGAATATGCGCATTTAGGATAGCTGAAAAAAAGGGGAGCTCTTCCTGTAAGATTTAGGCTTTTGGAAGCCTTGAGTCAAAACAGGAAGAACTCCTCTTTTCCGTGTTTCCTATTTTAGGGCATAGTTATCCCTTGTCTGGATTTTTTATCCTTCTTTTCTGTCTAAGCTGGGATGCAAGCACATCAGCAGCTCACAAAATTATCACTTTAAACCTTTTTTCGCCTGTGATTTCATAAACTGTCTTCTGTATTTCCCTCTGGTTGCACACATCAATAGAAAATCCATGCCAAAACGCTCCATATTCCTTTCCAGAATATGAACACTGTGGTCTAACTCCACCCAAAAAACCTCTGTTTCGCATAATTTCTCCATTTGAGCCAATTCCATTCTACCCCTTAGACCCATCCCTTACAAAAAACCATTTTTTATTTATATATGGAAAAATCTGAGGTTCATCATTTCACTCTCCTACTCCCCCTTCTCAATCTCCACTGGAAAATTCATCCCCTCAGAGGTCACATACGTCACCCAGATCGAATCTCCGCTGTCCTCTGACAGCGCACCGTCCTCTATGGGGCAGTTATCCTTTAAAAAGCTCAGTTCTCTTCCGTCCGCTGTTTTCATCGCAAAGGAACTCATGGCATTAGCCGTGGTGGTTCCTTCCTCTGTGGAAATCGTCCACTCTTCCTGCTCCGGCAGGGCCACTACCAGATCCACATCCTCCAGTTTTCCAAGCGGCTCGCCAATATAGGCAATGGCAATCTGGATATCCTCTGCAATCTCCGTCTCTACATCCCGGATATCGCTTAGGGAAATCTCATACTCTTTCCCATCATCTGCCAGAAGCGTAAAGGCAGAACCATCTTCTTTTTCCTCAATCACTGTTCCCTGAAGCATATGATAGCGCCCGGCTTCTGCTGGTTCCTCTGTCTGTGCCGGGGTTGTCTCTGTCTCAAAGGATGCCTCCGATTCTGTGGCTGTCTCTGTCTGCGGAACCAATGAAGACGGCATCTCATCCTGATTTTTGCTGCATCCCGAAGCAAGAAGAACTCCTGCCATCACTGCCACAGCTGTCATATATACCTGTTTTCTCATATTTTTACCTCCGATCTTCCGTCAAAAAACAGAATTTCCATACTTTTACCCAGATGTTACCATCCCTGTCTGAAAAATACAAGAAGTTTTCCCTTACAGTTTCTTAATATTATGCACGGAACGCGCCTATTCCTCAACAAAAACAGACAGCGCCGGAGGATGCTTTTCTCCTCAGGCACTGCCTGCCATTTATTTTCTCTATCAAATCGTTCCATATCTCCCCAGAAAGCTCTGCGTCCGCTCATTATCTGAGGAAAATACCTCCTCTGGTGTTCCCTCTTCCACGATCACCCCTCCGGCCATAAAGACGACCCTGTGGGAAATATCTCTGGCAAAGGCCATCTCATGTGTTACGATCACCATGGCAATATGGAGATCTGCCAGGGAGCGGATCACCTTCAACACCTCTCCCGTAAGCTCCGGATCGAGAGCTGAGGTAGGCTCATCAAAAAACAGGATCCTGGGCTTTAAGGCCAGGGCTCTTGCGATAGCAACCCTCTGGCACTGACCGCCGGAAAGCTGGTATGGATAGGCGTCTTCTTTATCTTCAAGTCCCATCTTTTTTAACAGCTCTCTGGCTTCTGAATAGACCTCCTCCTTATTGCGCTTCTGTACATGGATCGGCGCATCTGTGATATTTTTCATCACCGAAAAATGAGGAAACAGATTAAAATTCTGAAATACCAGACCATACTGGCTGCGGATTTCCTTTAATTCTGCAGGAGATGCATACTGAATGGAACCGGAATCATTTCCCCATACCGCCTTTTTTCCCAGATAAACCACCTCGCCCCGATCCATGGTTTCCAGCATGGTGGCACAGCGCAGGAGGGTTGATTTGCCGGAGCCTGAAGGGCCGATGATGGAAACGATCTCCCCGTCCTCCACGCTCATTGATATATCCTTTAATACCTTCAGATCGCCGAAGGACTTTTCCACATGATTCAATTCCAAAAGCTTCATTTCCCACATCCTCCTGTTTCTAACGGTAATACTCCAGCTTTTTTTCCATCCATTCCATGGTGCAGGCCACAATCAGATTGAAGATGTAATAGAAAAGGCCGGCTGCCACAAAGGGAATCATACTGGTCTGAGAGGATGCCAGCGCCTTTGCAACTGAAAACATCTCCACTACGCTTAGGGTAAACGCCAGCGACGTGTCTTTTACCAAGGTAATCACCTCATTGGTAATCGAGGGGAGGATCCGCTTGATCACCTGAGGCAGAATGATCTTAAAAAAGGTCTGGAACCGGCTGTAGCCCAGGATATAGGCCGCCTCATACTGTCCCTGAGGCATAGACTGAATGCCGCTGCGGTAAATTTCCGCAAAATAGGCGGCATAGTTAATCACAAACCCGATAAAGGTAGCCCAGAGACGGTAGCCGCTTCCTACACGGATGCCGAAAAGATAGTAAGGGCCAAAATAAACCACCATGAGCTGCAGCATCAGGGGCGTTCCCCTCATAATAGAAATGTAAACCTTAACCAGATTTCTGAGGAAACCGTTTTTCGTCATACGGCCAAAAGCCACTATGAGACCCAAAGGCAGAGAAAATACAAGCGTAACCACAAATATCTGTATGCTGGTTCCCATGCCTCCTGCTAACTGTGCAACCATCTGGGAAAGTGTCATTTTACCCATTTTAAACTACCTGCTTTCATTTTCCAATTGTCGTAATGTCCTTGCCAAACCATTTTTCAGAGATGGTCTTTAAGGTGCCGTCCGCAGCCATCTCCTCCAATGCGCCCTGGACTTTATCCTTTAACTCTGTGTTTCCCTTCTTAAAGCCGATCGCATACTCCTCTGCCGCCAGCGAATCCTCCAGTATAACAAAATCTGCGTTTCTCTGGCTGATCTGATATCCGGCCACAACTACATCCATGGCAATGGCGTCTACTGCGCCCTGCTCCAGATCCATAAAGGCTGTGTTGTAATCTGCGGTAGTAAGAAGCTGTGCAAAGGTGGCTGTCAGATCAGGAACCTCCTTTAAGGCTGCTTCCGCGGAGGAATCCACCTGACACTCCACTACCTTTCCTGCAAGGTCTGCCTGGCTTTTAATTCCGGAATCCCCTGCCACTACAAACACCTGAGAATTTTCCATGTAGGGCTCGCTCCATGTATATCCGTCCTCCCGGCCGGTCATGGTAAAGCCATTCCAGATACAGTCAATATTTCCCGACTCCAGTTCCATATCCTTTGCATCCCATGCGATAGGCTGGGGCTTATACTCCAGACCCAGGCGCTTTGCAGCCTCCTGTGCCAGCTCCAGGTCAAAGCCTGTATACTCGCCATCATCTCCCATAAATCCCATCGGCGGGAAATCCTGATCAAATCCCACGATCAGGGTACCGCCTTCTGCCTTTGTTTCTCCTTCTGCTTCAGCGGCTTTTTCTGTGGTCTCTGCTGCCTCTGTTTTTGCTTCTGTGGATTCAGCCTTTGTCTCAGCCGGTGCAGATACGGCTCCACCGGAGCAGGCTGCCAGTAACATGGTCATTATAGATACAAGTGCGGCACATACAACTCTTTTTTTCATAATCGTTTCCTCCTCGATGGCGAGCCTTTGGCTTCCTGCTTTTAATCTCCATAAATCGTGTCGGCTCTCATTTGCTAATGTGTTATCATATTAGCATACTAAAGTATTTTTGTAAAGGGGAAAATGAAAATTATTTCCGCTTCCGTACTTCCGAAGTTATTTTCCCGCAGCCTTTCCATGGTGGTGGGAGTGTGGTATCATGGTTTTTAGAAGAATGGAGTGAACGTAATGAAAATAGTAAGTCCTAAAACATTTATCGTTTCATTATTGCTTGGAATACTTGTTCTCTATAAAGTGTTGTCCATTGATGGATTTACCGACATACTGTGGATTAGTCTGATGGGATATTGGACCATAAGGGGAATGCGGGTTGCATTTTCACAGGAGTCGGCTGTTTTAATCTTTGCAGCGGGCTATGCCGTGTGGATTGCTCTGTATATTTCAAAGCATAAGAAAAAAGCGGTTGAAACCGGAAGTTGGGAAACTGGAAAATTAAATGCCGATAATGAACGGGCATGGAAGCTCTCAGATCTTTGTCATAATGTTATATATTTTATTGCCGCTGTGTTTCTGATCTTTTATTTTATTTTCGGGGATCCGATGATTTATATAAATAATTACAGGCTGAGGACAGCAATGACAAAGATACAGAATGACCGGGTTACACTGGAAGAAACCATACCATTTCAATGGACCAGAGTATACTCCTTTGGACCCTATTTCCCTTTAAAGGATATCGAACGAATTACCGGATCAAAAAGCCCTGCGCTTGATGACAGCATTAGTGAAGGAATGGTAAGCCTGATATTTATGGATCACGGCAGAGTCGTTTCCAGTGTATGCAGATATCCTTCATCTACAGGGTATTCATTAAATCTTGCTGTTAATGCTGCTTCTGATTTTGATCAATATGATAACTATTCAAGGATGGATTATGGAGATTTAACCGAATTTGAAGTAACGCTGGAAGATGGAATTGTTAATCTGACAGCTGATAAACCGGATATTTAGAGGGGATCCGCTGCGTATGAACCATGGTATAAACTTAAGGATGAGGGAATGAAATGAACGAATGGAATAAAGCTCAGGCAGGCTATTTATATGACGCCAACTATGACAGGGAAGTTGTGGAAAATAGAACGAAATGCGCTGATTTGTGCTATGAATTTAATCAGTGCAAACCATCGGATACTAAAAAACAGGCGGAAATTATAAAGAAAATAATTGGATGTATTAAAGGAGACTTTGTAATTACAGCGCCCTTTTACTGCGACTATGGGAGCAATATAACGATTGGGAATAATTTCTACACAAACCACAACTGCACAATATTGGATGGGGCTAAGGTTACCTTTGGCGATAATGTATTTATTGCTCCTAATGTTGTTTTTTCAACGGCTGGTCATGCCATAGATGCCGGGCAAAGAGCAAAGGGGCTGGAAATCGCACTTCCAATTACTGTCGGTGACAATGTATGGATTGGTGCAAATGTATCTGTGCTGCCGGGAGTTTCGATCGGAAGCAATACAATAATAGGTGCTGGAAGCGTTGTGAATAAAGATATACCTGATGGAGTAATTGCCGCAGGCGTTCCCTGCAGGGTAATTCGCAGAATAACGGAGAAAGACAGGCAAAAATATCCAGAGTATATAGAAATATAGCGAATTTTCTGGTTTACGGAATTGGGAATTAACTGGGCTGAAAGCTGAAATAGAAACAGGAAAGTCGAAAGTTGTAAGGTGACAGTGAAAATGAAATGTACAGTATTTTATGAGAGTTGGCAGCTGGAATGCTGTGGTAAAGCTTTTTCTATAGGTGATATAGTGAAGTGGTTCGTTTATAAAATAGAACGTGAACAGATACTTGCCCCTGTAGACCTCGGAACGATTGACTATTGTTATGAAGCTCATGATGAAAATTGGGAAAAATTATTTGTTCGAAAGGCTTTGAAAAGAAAATCGAAGATATGAGAGCAACAGGGTATATTGTTGAGTTAAATGAATGTTCAATCAGACATTCCAAACAGGAAGAAGTTACATTCAAATAGCTTCCGTTTTTGAAGCTGCCTTTTGGGTGCAGTATAGTCTGTAATATCTTAGCGTTTCTTGATGTTATTATGTGGTATGATTTATAAGTAAAAAACAACAAATTGGAATTTTCACATATAAAATGGGAGTGGACAAAATGAGAATAAGTGGCATAAAGTTTAGAGAGACTTTATTAAGTCAAATGAAGGACTATCTGGATGGAAGAATCACGAAAGAAGAATATTACAATCAAGCAGAACCCTTTTATACTGAATACGCAAATACTTATGAAAATCCACTGTTTCACAAGTGCTTTATGGATAAAGTTCCAGACGCTTGTTTGCTTTATATTGATGAGCCTGGGCTTACTCCAGAAATAAAAGAATCGAGATTCCATGAAGCATTGCAGGAAGCGTATGTGACCTTGGAGAAACTGTGATGTGGCGTAGAGATTTTAATATAGTTGATTAAAATAATAAGGGGCAGATGATACAAGAGGACATCATATTCCAGCTTATCAAATAATCAATCAAAGGAGGAAAACACATGCCCAAACACATTTTAGTAATCTCTACAAGCCCAAGAAAAGGCGGCAACTCAGAGACTCTTGCAAACGAATTTATCCGAGGAGCAGAGGAGTCAGGAAACCAGGTAGAAAAGGTATGCTTATACGATAAAACCATCAGCTTCTGCAAAGGCTGTCTGACCTGCCTGAAAACCAGAACGTGTATCATCCATGATGATGCAGAAATCATTGCACAGAAAATGAAAACAGCAGATGTGCTGGTATTTGCCACTCCGGTTTACTATTATGAAATGAGCGGACAGATGAAGACCATGCTGGATCGTGCAAATCCGCTGTATGATTCTGATTATCAGTTCCGGGATGTTTATCTTTTGGCAGCGGCCGCGGAGGATGAGGATACCGCAGTTGAGGGAGCCGTACACGGACTTTCCGGTTGGATTGCCTGCTTCCCCAAATCCCGTCTGGCAGGAGTCGTATTCGGCGGCGGCGTTGGTGCAGTTGGTGAAATTGCAGGAAATCCAGCTCTTGAAAAGGCCTATGAAATGGGAAAAGCAGTCTGCTAAAATCTATGGAATATACATAGAAAAATGGATGCCGCAAAGTCCGGGCGGCATCCTCTTTTTCTTATATAGCGGTATTTATGCTAATCCTGATATACTACCTTTCCCTCACAGATGGTATACTTCACCTTTCCTGTCATAGTCCGGCCCAAAAATGGGGTGTTGGATACCTTTGATGCAAACTGATCTGCCGTCCATGTTTCATTTTCATCAAAAATAACAAGATCCGCAGGTGCGCCCTCGCAGATCCGGCCACAGTCCAGCTTGTATAATCTGGCCGGGTTTAAGCTCATCTTTTCCATCAGCTCCAGCAGGCTCAAATGGCCAGGCTTCACCAGTTGTTCAATTCCCAGAGAAAGGGCTGTTTCCAGTCCGATAATGCCGCTGGGAGCTTCTGTAAGGGGCTTATCCTTCTCCTCCTTACTGTGAGGCGCATGGTCTGTAGCGATCAGGTCAATGGTTCCGTCCTTTAAGCCGGCAATCAGCATCTGGCGGTCCAATTCCGTACGCAGAGGAGGATTCATCTTCGCAAGAGTTCCGTGTTCCAGCACTGCTTCCTCGGTGAGCGTAAAGTGATGAGGCGTTACCTCAGCCCACACATCTGCCCCCAGCTTCTTTGCCAGACGCACCAGCTCTACGGAATAGCCAGAGCTGATATGCTGAACATCGATCCTGGCTCCTGTTTCCAGAGCGATCATACAGTCTCTTGCTACCAGGGAATCCTCTGCCAGAGAAGGGGAACCATAAATCCCGAGCTGATCGGATACAACGCCATGGTTGATGCCATTTTCACGGATAAATGATTTATCTTCCTCATGGAAGCTGATCACTGTATCCAGTCTGGCGGCCTCCTCCATAGCCTTAAGCACAAAGGGGCCGTCCATTAAGGGGATTCCGTCATCTGTAAAGCCGGCGGCTCCTGCAGCCAGCAGGCCCTCCATATCGGTCAGTTCTTCGCCCTTAAATCCCTTTGACACAGCGGCACAGCTGAGTACATGGATTCCTGTCTTTTTCCCCTCTTCAAGAACATAGCGCAGCGTTTCCTCATTATCAACTAACGGCTTTGTATTTGCCATACATACTACAGTAGTAAAGCCTCCTTTGGCAGCTGCAGCCGCTCCTGTATGAATATCCTCTTTATAGGTCAGGCCCGGATCTCTGAAATGGACATGAACATCCACCAGACCCGGAGCCGTCACCAGACCCGTTCCATCGATTATCTGTTCATATTCCGCTTCTGTTCTTCCTCCCAGCGTATCCGGAGGGCAGATTTCTCTGATGATTCCATCCTCAATCACAAGATCTGCTCTGCTGTCTGTCTTTCCCGCCGGATCCAGTACCCGGCTTCCCTTGATAAGTATCATATAACTGTTTCTTCCTTTCTTTTCCGCAATTTATACTATAACTGAAAGCTTTCCCCCTGACAACGAATTTCCATAATCTTTTCTGCATAGTCAGCTGCACAGGGCAGAGTCTTAAAACGCTCTGTCACGCCAAAATCTCCCCAGAAATGCATGGGAAACACAATATCAGCTCCCACCATATGCATAAAATCATCCATTCCCAGATAAAAGTCCTTTCCCTGCCGGGGATCCAGCAGCATAAAAGCCACATCAATATGATTTCCAGCTATTTTCAGAAGTTCACTGTGAAATGCTTCGCTCATTCGGCAGTTATATTCCTCCGGTTCACCCTCCCAGACCCAGTTATTCAGATCTCCTGCGTGATAAAGCACCTTTCCCTCTGCCTCAATCAAAAACGCCACACCCTCATCTGTAGATTTAAATGCTTTGACCGTTACAGGCACCTTTTCTCCTGTCTCCTTCTGAAAAGAAAATTCCTCTCCCGGCCCCAAAAAACTGGTCCGACACAAAAATTCCTCCGGAACTCTTTTTCTCCAGATATCGTCCGAAAGGACAAACCAGATTTTGGGATGATTCTCTGCCAGATCAAAAATTCCAGGCGAGAAATGATCTCCATGACGATGGCTGGCAAACACAATCAGCAGCTGATCTTGTCGGATTTCTGGGATCTCTCCCTCAAAATAATCAAAGAGCAACGCAATCTGCTCCATTTCCACCAGAAAACTGCTGTGGTGGATATAGGTAATCTTCATATTCTGCCTTCTCCTTTCGGATTATTTCACATAAAAATGCGGAATGTGTCTCATTACAAGCCTACCGCAACACACATTCCGCGTCAATACTTTATTACAGTTCCTTTCCGCACTCCGTACACATGCCGGCTACTGCCGCCATAGCTGCCTCATCCTTCTTTACCATTTCATAAAGCCGGTAACCGCCGCTTAAATTCCAGGTCTTAAACCCAGCCTGATCCAGAATTCTCTGGGCCAGATAACCTCTTAAGCCGATCTGGCAGGTGATATATATATCCTTTTCCCGATCAAGCTCACCCATGCGTTCTCTTAAGGAATCCAGAGGAATATTGATAAACCCTGGTATCATACCTCTCTGGCACTCTTCCGGGGTACGCACATCCAGGCGCACTGCATCTTCCGGGATCTGATCCAGATCTTCCACATAGAACGGTTTCATAAGGCTCTCTATTACGTTTCCAATTACATATCCAGCCATATTTACCGGATCCTTTGCTGATGAGAATGGCGGAGCATACGCTAACTCCATCTCCTGCAGATCAAAGCCTGTAAGGCCAAAGCGAACTGCATTTGCCATATCATCAATACGTTTGTCTACACCCTTTCCGCCTACAATCTGTGCACCCAGAATACGGCCTGTATCCGGCTCAAACAAGGTCTTTACTGTCATCATCTCACCGCCGGGATAATATCCAGCCTGAGAAGCAGAGGTGGTGATTACCTTGCAGAAAGCACGTCCCTGAGCCTGCAGGCTTTCTTCCTTTTCACCTGTCACAGCCACCGTAAGACCGAAAAATTTCATGATGGAGGTACCCTGACTGCCCTTATAAGCCGTTTTTCTTCCACAGAGATTATCTCCAACAATACGCCCCTGCTTATTGGCCGGGGAAGCCAGCGGAATCAGGACCTGTTTTCCGCTTACGATATGACGTACACTGGCTGCATCACCCAGAGCATAGACATCAGGCGCACTGGTTTCCATGTAGGAATTTACCAGGATTTCCCCTCTGGCTCCCAATTCAATTCCGCTGTCCTTTAAAAATCCGGTATCAGGACGTACTCCTATACTTAAGATAACCATATCAGCCGGGATTTTCCTTCCGTCCTTTAAGATTACTCCATCCTTGTCCATAGCAGTACAGGTCTGGCCCAGATAGAGGTCAATTCCCTGCGCGCGGATATAATTATGCACCTGATGAGCCATATCCATATCAATGGGGGGCATCACATGAGAAGCACCCTCTACAACTGTTACACGCACACCTCGTTCTGCAAGATTTTCTGCCATTTCCAGACCGATAAAGCCTGCTCCGATCACCGCACAGCTTCTGGGCGCAGTTTCCTTTATGTGGTCGTAGATACGATAGGTATCGGGAATATTTCTCAGGGTAAATACCTTATTTTCCTCGATTCCGGGAATTGCAGGACGGATGGGAGCTGCACCGGGAGACAGCACCAGACGGTCATAGCTTTCCTTATAGGTTTCCTCCCCATGACGTACTGTTACCGTCTTACCTGCTGTATCTACCGCTGTAACCTCACTCTCTGTCCTCACGTCCACATTAAATCTCTGATGAAAACGCTCCGGTGTCTGCAGCTGCAAAGCCCCCTTATCTGTGATCACTCCTCCCACATAGTAAGGAAGGCCACAGTTCGCATAGGAAATATACTGCCCCCGTTCAAACATGATAATCTGTGCGTTTTCATCATTTCTGCGAAGTCTGGCTGCTGTGCCTGCTCCTCCTGCCACGCCTCCTACGATCAATACCTTCATATAGAATACCTCCTTTTTTATTTTTTCTCCAAAAGCCGTCTCACGTCTGCCTCCTGTTCATCAAACAACAGTTCTTTATTATAATGGTAATACCGTTCGCACTCATATTCCTTTAAAAACTCTATGCTGCAAGAACCTGTATTTAATGAGGTAATAAAAATAACCATCTCCTGACCATTTCCAAAGGCCGTTTCCATAAAGTCAAATGCGTGTTCCAATGCTTTCGCGCAGGCCTCCTTCTGATTCTCATAGCTGTCGCTGCGCTCCATAAACTGCTCTCTGGTCCACTGCCAGGCCGCTTCTGCCTCATTTAAAGAAGCTCCCTTCATCTCCTGAACCCAGCTTTCTAACCGGGCAGCCACTCTGCGGTACCGCCTGTCCTCTCTCCGGTCTGACAGCCCGCTGTCCTTTCTGTGGATTCTGGTAAGCTCTGTCTCTTCCGCCACACTGGCCAGACGCACAGCCGGGACTACATCCTGAGAACAATCCAACTCCCGTTTAAATTCCTTTAAACGGGCCATCAAAAGTTCCATTTCCGCCTTATTTTCATAAAGCTCCCGGAAACCGTCCGTCAGCTTTGCAAGGAGCAGATCCACAACGCTGAGGCGCTCATCAAAAGGCGCCCGCTCCAGCCTTGTACATACCTCTTCCCGGATCACTCCTTTTAAGATTTCCTCTACCTGATACTCATTCTGATATTTATAATACAGTTCCAGGTAATTGGCAAAATCCTTTGCAACCGCCGGATGCTGGAGATACTGCCCTGCCACTTCCCGATCTGCCCTTTTATCCAGATTTTCATAGACTGTAATGAACTGGGACAGATCTTCCCAGCCTCTGGGCGTAACAAACCGCTTTCCATCCACGGTGGTCTCTACCTGGCAGAAATACTGGGGACGGATGTCCAGATAGGATAAAACGGCCGGATGGAGATTCTGCGCATAGGCATATTCCTTCCATACCTTCAGATCCGGCTCTACGGTAATTTTTTTGATTCGATCCAGTGTTACCACGTCAAATTCCCGGACAGATTTATTGTACTCCGGCGGGTTTCCCGCTGCCACGATGATCCATCCCTCCGGTATCTTATGGGTTCCGAAGGTTTTGCACTGAAGAAACTGCAGCATGGCAGGAGCCAATGTCTCCGATACGCAGTTGATCTCGTCGATAAAAAGGATCCCTTCCTTAAGCCCTGTATCGCGGATCCTGTCATACACCGAAGCCACAATTTCGCTCATTGTGTACTCCGTCACCGCATATTCCTTTCCTCCGTAAACCTTATGTTCAATAAACGGAAGACCCACGGCGCTCTGCCTTGTATGGTGAGTAATGGTATAGGCAACCAGACCCAAACCGCATTCTCTGGCAATCTGCTCCATAATCTGGGTTTTTCCCACTCCCGGCGGGCCGATCAAAAGCACCGGCCGCTGGCGGATGGAGGGGATCACATATTCTCCGCAGTCATCCTTTAAAAGATAGGCTGCTGCGGTATCCTTTATCTCTTCCTTGGCTCGTTTAATATTCACTCTCTGTCCTTCTTTCTCTTCGAATCTCCCCCCGAAATCTCCATAAGCTGCTCCTCCTCCAGAACCACCTTCATCGCCCAGGCAGGCACTGATTCATCGGAATATAAATGTTCAATAAATACAAAGGCAGCATCATAAACCGGAGCCTGAACCGGATAGATTCCTTTTCCATCCGTAAAGTAGATCAGTCCCCGAAGCCTGTCTACCTCTCTTTTGGCCCGAAGCTCATTTACATATTCAAAGGCCGGGCGGAAATCCGTTCCTCCAAAGCCAGTGATCTGAAAATGCTCCATATAAGCCTTTAGATCCTCTGCACATTCAATCAGCACATCCGACTGCACCTTATCGTCACACTGCAAAATATGAATCCGTATCTTTCTGAAATAAGTATCTGACTCAGAAAGCACATCATATGTCTCCTCTAAAAACCTCTGAACCAGTTCCCCGGAACAGGACATACTGGTGTCAATAACAATCACAAAATCCTCAATCCGAAATACCTCTTTTGTTTCCAGAGGCTCGATCAAAGGCATATTTCCATAAAGGGACATTCCATAGGAATAAAAAACCGGATCAAAAGAGTCCGGATCCACCTCAATTTCCTCTTTAAGCACAGAAAAACGCCGGAGAAACTGACGGTAATCGTACCGCTCCCTGTTTTCTGCCTGAAGCATATCCTGAAGACTTTCATTTTCCTGTGACTCATCCTGAGAACCCATAGTTTCCATCTGAGTCTGCATTTTTTCCCGTTTATCATTCCACTGGTTCTGGCGTGTAATGGCCTGACGGGAATTCTCATCCTGTTCCCAGAGATCATGGTCGTCCACCTTAAATTCTGCCTGAAGCTGTCCCAGTCTCCGTTCAGAAAGCTCCATCCGGCTTAAGGCCCGGTAAATGCGCTCTGCCGTAAGAACCTTGCTGCCGGTTCTTCCCTGTTTGGGAATACCATCTCTGCCATCCAGCCTTTCTGTCTGAATTTTGTTTTTCTCCTCCGGCTCCTCCATCTGACGTTTCAGGCGCAGGTAGGTTTCGCGGCGAAGAGGGCTTTGAGGCACATGGACGCATTTCTGGTACAGGCCGTCGATCACCGCTTCCATCGCAATATCGCAGGCCAGATCCCACAGCTCCTTCTTTCGCCCCTTTCTTGTATACATATGGCAGAACAGGCAGTGAAACACCATATGCAGATAGGCACGGTTGACGCATACACGGCCCTTTTTATAGAGGTTTAAAAGAAATTCCGGATCATAAAAGATCACCGCCCCATCTGTGGATATACCATTCCGGCCCCAATCTGCCTCAAAACCCAAGCTGCTTAAGGACACATCCAGAAAGTGCATATTTACATACAGCTCGCTTCTGGCCTGATACAAGATCCGGGTACAGATTCCAACCGTATCCAGTTCCTGAAGCTGTCTCTCTCTTACGGGATCAATCATAAAGAACCTTCTCCATCAGACGCTCCGGCCTCCATCTGCGACGCCCGGGCCTGCTCTGTCATCAGCCGGTGCTCCTCCTTAAGCTCCTCATACAGCTTATAAAAGCTCCATCCGCAGTTGTGCTCCGTCACAATGGCTTTTAAATCGATCTTAGGCACCCCGGCTTTTCTTAACTGGTATAACAGGGTGTCGATCCGGCTGCCGGTAAAATCCTTCATCACCAGCATCTGTTCCGGGATCACAGGAAGAGGCTCATCCACGTTCTTTCGCTCCTGAAAGCCCGGCATGTCAGCCAGACAGCCTATGGTTTCCATAACCTGCTCCGGTTTTACATTGCGGATTTTCACACCCATACGCACCAGAACGCTCTTCATCATCATTTCATGCTTTTTCATTCCGGGATCATTCGTCCCATAATATAATACAAGCTCCACTGTCTTTCTCCTCCGGTTTATTTAAACAGCTCCTCACTGTCCAGCATCAGCGTAAAGGGACCGTCATTTAAAAGCTCCACCTTCATATCAGCGCCAAACTGCCCTTTTTCCACCACGTCCGCCTGTTCCCGGCACCGGGCCAGAAAGTGCTCGTAGAGCTTTTCCGCCATCTGAGGTGCTCCTGCCTTTACAAAGCTGGGGCGGTTGCCCTTGCGGCAGTCTGCATAAAGGGTAAACTGGCTGATTACAAGAAGCTCTCCTCCCACATCCGCCAGACTTAAATTGGTTTTTCCATTCTCATCCTCAAAAATACGCAGGCGGCAGATTTTGTCTGCCATCTTTTCCGTCAGCTCTCTGGTATCCCCATCAGCCACGCCCAGAAGAATCAGAAGGCCTTTTCCAATTCTTCCCAAAAGTTCTCCGTCTACTGTAACACTTGCCTGGGTCACTCTCTGAACAACTGCTCTCATTTTCTCTCGTCCTCCTGTGTGTGATACATTCTCATCCTCTCCTGCACTTCTCCCGCGTTTTGCAAAGCACCGGAAAAAGAAAGAGCCAGCCGGTTCCATAAGGCCGCCGGCTGGCGCAGGTTTTATTTTTCTCCCGGAGCTCCGGGCTATTCTTCCTGCTGGTTTTTCGCAAAGGCTATGATGGCCTCATTTAACGAAAACATCTTTTTATCCAGCATATCTACCATATCCGCACAGTCTTTTAATTCCATCAGAAGGTTCTCCGGAGCGTTTCCTTCAAATTTGTAAGCAATTTTGTGCTCTAAACTGGCCCAGAAATCCATGGCAACGGAGCGGATCTGGATCTCCACTTTTGTTTCCACGGCTCCGTCTGAAAGGTAAACCGGCACAGTTACCACCATATGGTAGCTCTTATATCCGTTGGGCTTTGGATATTTGATATAGTCCTTTACATGAAGAACTGTAACATCCCTCTGCCCCGCAATAATCTGAGCGATCTGATAAATATCAGATGTAAAGGAGCAGATAATGCGGATACCCGCAATATCGCTCAGATACTCCTGCATATTTTCAATGCTTACCTCACGCCCGTCCTTTTTCAGTTTATTTACAATACTGTCCGCTGTCTTCAGCCTTGATTTAATATGCTCAATCGGATTGTAATCATACCTGTTTATGAACTCATTATTTAGGATTTCAATCTTTGTATTCATCTTTTTTAAGGCTGAATCATAGAGAAACATCACAGAACGCCACTGGTCGATCTGTTCGTTCGTTTTGGGGATATTGATCATTCCTATCCCTTCCTCTCCTACAGCTTCAGTCCCTTTAACAGATCCCCCAGGCCTGTGGTGGCTGAAGCGGTCTCTTTATAGTTGAAGGTTTCATGCTCTTCACGCGCAGTCTCCTGCTCGGCCAGAACCTTCATGCTCAGGCTGATCTTTCCGTCTGCAATGGAAAGGATCTTTACCTTTACGGTCTGTCCTTCCTTGAGAACAGCTCCCGGATGCTTGATGCGCTGGGTACTGATCTGGGAAATATGCACAAGTCCGTCTACGCCCTCTGCCAGCTTCACAAAAGCGCCGTAATCCTTTAAGCTGTCTACGGTGCCCTCTACTACATCACCCGGCTTAAACTGAGCCAGACGCTCTTTGCGGGCCTCTTCCCTCTTCTGGCGTTCCACCTGACGGCCAGACAGAACCAGTCTCTTCTTTTCCGGATCTACTGTAATGATCACAGCCTCCACATGCTTGCCCTGCCAGTCCTCCAGCTTTTCTACATAATCCGCTGACAGCTGAGACGCCGGGATAAATGCTCTTACCTCATCTACAAAGGCAACAACCCCGCCCTTTACAGCCTCGGAAATCTTTACCTTGAGAACGGTCTTATCCTCCATCATCTGAGCAAACTCAGCCCACTTCTGTCCTTCAGCGCTGTCGTCCTCCGGCATATCTCTTCTCTGATCCAGAGCCGCATAGGAAGCCTCCAGTTCAGCCGCATAATCCTCCATGGTTTCAACAGGCTCCTCTGCCTTAACCTCTGTCTCCAATTCCTTATTCATGTCTTCGCTCATGTTCTTCTCCTCACCTTCCGCTTTTCATTCCCTGTCTCAGTCTGTTTTGATCCTTTCAGACTGTCTGGATATTCAGCTTTTTACATTATATCAGCAAACCACCTGATATTTCTATACTTTTTCAGAAAAATTATTCCTGTTTTTTATTTTTGCTGTTTTTTCCTTTGTACCGGAAAGTTTCCTGTGCTATATTTTAGGAAGAACACTTGCATTTATTTCATAAGGAGGATATTTTCATGATCGATCTTTTAGATCTTCATACACATACCATCGCCAGCGGCCATGCCTACAACACGCTTTATGAAATGGCCCAGTCCGCTGCCGAAAAAGGACTAGCCCTTTACGGCTGTTCCGAACATGCTCCCGCTATGCCCGGAAGCTGCCACAAATTCTATTTCAGTAATTTTGACGTGATCCCCAGAGTGATCCGTGGAATCCCGGTTTTAATGGGAACCGAGCTGAACATTCTTGATCATACAGGACGAGTAGACTTAGAGGATCATTACCTGCAAAAAATAGATTACGCGATTGCCAGCCTCCACACCCCCTGTATCGACAATCACGGCACTGTATCCGACTATACAAATGCCTATCTGGGCGTCATGGAGAACCCTCTGATCCACATCATCGGCCATCCCGATGATTCCCGCCTGCCTGCCGACTGGACCGCAGTAGCTGCTGCGGCTGCAAAGCATCATAAACTCCTGGAACTCAACAGCCACTCTCTTGCTCCCAACTCTTCCAGAAAAGGTGCCAGAGAAAATTATGAACAGCTGCTGACTGCCTGTATGCGCTATGGGACCTCTATCATTATAGACAGCGACGCACACTGTGAAAATGATGTGGGAAACCACGAAATGGCCCACAGGCTTTTAGCTGATCTCCATTTTCCCGAGGAACTGGTAGTAAATACCTCTCTCTCAAAAGCCGCAGCCTTTATCCCGTCTCTGGACCGGCTTTTAAAGGAAGAACCGGAGCTTTTTTATAACGCATTATCTCATCCTCAGGGAGGAAACAACCGAACATGATCAACTTTTTAAATCTGGAATACTTTCTGGCAGCTGCCGAAGAGCTGAATTTTACGCGGGCCGCCAAACGGCTCTATATTTCCCAGCAGTCCTTAAGCAATCACATTTCCAATATGGAAAAGGAATTTGACGTTGTCCTTTTTAACCGCACCTCCCCGCTGACTTTGACCTATGCGGGGCAGGCCCTAAAGGTTCGGGCCAGAGAACTTTTGGATTTAAAGGATGAAACCTACCGGGAAATCGCTGATATCAAGGATTTCTCCACCGGCCAACTTTCCATCGGCGTTTCGCACACAAGAGGCCGTTTTATCCTGCCGGAAATCCTCCCTACCTACCAGTCTGAATTTCCGGGCATCGAACTTCATCTGATCGAAGGCAATTCAAGCGAACTGGCAAATGACCTCCTCCATGGAACCATCGACCTGATGATCGATCTGCTTCCCTTTACGGCAGAAAATGTAGACACCGTACCCATCTGCCAGGAGGAGATCCTTCTGGTGGTTCCGGATGAAGTCCTGAAAAAAGCCCATCCCGATGGGTGGGATGAGCTTCGCAAAAAGATGGAGCAGGGCGCCGATGTACGTCTCCTTGAAAACTGCCCCTTTGTACTTTTAAATAAGGGAAATCGGGTGCGCACCATTGCAGATGAAATTTTTGAAGATGCTCAGGTAACTCCCCATATCGTTCTGGAGACGGAAAACATAGAAACGGCACTTGCACTCAGCGTCAAGGGAATGGGGATCACCTTTTATCCCCGGATGTTCATGTCCCCGGATCATGCCGCAAATACCAACAAAAATCCCCTGACCCATCAGACGGGGCTGAATCTCTATCCATTAAACTACTCCCGGGCCCACGGCACTCTGGGGCTGGGCTACCACAAGGGACACTATATGTCCAGGGCAACCCATGAGTTTATCAGGATTGCGTTGGAGAGGATTCCTTACAAGAATGACTGAAGCTGATGTTTTTATCTGTTTTGCCTTGACATCAAAAGCAGAACTCCTTATAATATAAACAGTAATTATTATCATTATTATATTAGAAGGAGACGCCTATGAAAGTTTTAAAGTATAGCCGTCAGAGGGAAGCCATCAAAGCCAGCTTGATGAACCGGTGCGATCATCCAACGGCAGACGCCCTATACGCCAGCATTCGGGAGGAATTTCCCAATATCAGCCTGGGAACCGTTTATCGGAACTTAAATCTGCTGGTGGAGACGGGCGAGATCCGTAAATTAAGCTGCGGAAGCGGAGCAGACCACTATGACGGCGATGTATCGCCCCACTACCATTTTGTATGCAGAGAATGCGGCCATGTCTATGATATGGATATTCAGGAAATGGATGAATTAAATGCAGCAGTCCAGAGCCATGCGCCGGGACATATTGATTCTCATTCCATTCTGTTTTTTGGCCAGTGCCAGTCCTGTATGGATATGGAAAATCCAAAAAAAGATCAAAAAACTATTGACAAAACAGCATAAATCATTTATATTGATATCAGTAATCATTACTATTATTGATTCGCAATGTTAACAGGGTTCCGGGGCATCCCCGGTTCCCACACACTATATAATAAAGGAGATCAAGACTATGAAGAAATGGGTTTGTACAGTTTGCGGTTACGTTTATGAAGGTGAGCAGGCTCCTGAGAAATGTCCTCAGTGCGGCGTTCCTGCTTCCAAGTTCAAGGAGCAGGCTGCTGATCAGATGGCTTGGGCATGCGAGCATGAGGTTGGCGTTGCTCAGGGTTCCCCTGAGGATATCATGGCTGACTTAAGAGCTAACTTTGAGGGCGAGTGCTCTGAGGTTGGTATGTACCTGGCTATGTCCAGAGTCGCTCACAGAGAGGGCTATCCTGAGATTGGCCTGTACTGGGAGAAGGCTGCTCTGGAAGAGGCTGAGCATGCTGCTAAGTTTGCTGAACTCTTAGGCGAGGTTGTTACAAGCTCCACCAAGAAGAACCTGGAGATGAGAGTTGCTGCTGAGAACGGCGCTACTGCCGGCAAGTTCGATCTGGCTAAGAGAGCTAAGGTTGCTAACCTGGATGCAATCCATGACACTGTTCATGAGATGGCTAAGGATGAGGCTAGACACGGCAGAGCATTTGAGGGTCTGTTAAAGAGATACTTTGGCTAATTAAAATTCGATAAACCTGATATCTGAGAGGGAAAGGATTCGTCTTTTCCCTCTTTCTTCATTTTCCAGCATCCATGCTGTATACTGTTATTTCCCTCCTCTTCGCCTTCCATCACCTGATAGACAAACGTTCTGTTTGGGGTTACAATAGAATTGGTGAATCGTGATATATGCGTTTTCACTGAACATATCATTTTTCAGCGCCTCATCACTCCTTTATAGCGCTACAGGAGGTTTTTTGTGAGTCACTCAAGTACAACCCATAGGGATTCCTGGAAGTCCAACTGGGGGTTCGTCCTGGCCTGCATCGGCTCTGCAGTAGGCATGGGCAATATCTGGATGTTCCCCACCAGGGTCTCAAAGTACGGAGGCGGCACCTTCTTGCTGCCCTATTTTCTTTTTGTAATCATCATTGGTCTTTCCGGCGTCATCGGTGAAATGGCATTCGGGCGGGCCACCCGTTCCGGCCCCATCGGAGCCTTTGGCCAGGCCATAGCAAGCCGCGGGAAAAATCCCAAGATCGGACAGGCGATCGGCTATCTTCCCGTGATCGGATCTCTGGCTCTGGCGATTGGTTATTCTGTCATCGTTGGCTGGATTCTCAAATACGCCGCAGGTTCCCTTACCGGCTCGGTGCTGGCCCAAGCAGATATTGAAGGCTTCGGACAAGCCTTTGGGCAGATGGCAGCTCCCTTTGGCAATAACTTCTGGCAGACTGTAGGCATCGTAATAACCTTTATCATCATGGTCTGTGGTATTTCAGGAGGAATTGAAAAAATCAATAAGGTTATTATGCCCCTGTTCTTTTTCCTGTTTTTAGGGCTTGCTGTATATATGGCTTTCCAGCCGGGGGCGGCAGAAGGATATCGTTACATCTTCCGTATTGAACCGGAAGGACTGGCAGATCCCATGACCTGGGTTTTTGCCCTTGGACAGGCATTTTTCTCCCTGTCTCTGGCAGGAAACGGCACTCTGATCTACGGCTCCTATTTAAAAGACAGCGAGGATGTTACCAGTGCAGCCCGCAAAGTGGCCTTCTTTGACACCATGGCCGCTCTTCTTGCAGCCCTTGTTATCATTCCCGCCATGGCTACCACCGGTTCTCAGTTAAATGAAGGCGGTCCCGGACTTATCTTTATTTATCTGCCCAACCTGTTTAAATCCATGCCCGGAAGCCGCATCCTGGTAATCGTTTTCTTTACAGCCGTATTTTTTGCCGGTATTTCATCCATTATCAACCTGTTTGAAGCTCCTATTGCCACTTTGGAACAGCATTTTAAACTGAGCCGCCGTGTATCTGTCACTATTGCTGCGTCGCTGGCTCTCGCAGTAGGCCTTTGCATCCAGGGAATCGTATCCGGCTGGATGGACTTCGTTTCTATCTATATCTGTCCATTGGGCGCCGGCCTGGCAGGAATCATGTTTTTCTGGGTATATGGCAGCGATTTTGCAAAAAAAGAAGCGGAAAAGGGCCGCCCAAAACCCCTTGGTTCCTGGTTCCGCTTTATGACCGCCTATGTCTTCTGCGGACTTACCATCGCAGTATTTATACTGGGAATTATCTTCGGAGGCATTGGCTGATACAAAAGAGAGGTATCTAAAATGAATCAATTTCCATCACAGGGACAGACGGGATCAGCTTCCAATGTCCCTGCAAATCCCCTGGGCACTCTGCCTATTAACCAGCTTTTAGCCCGCTTTGCCATTCCCAGCATCATAGCCATGCTGGTCAGTGCCCTGTATAATATCGTAGATCAGTTTTTTATCGGCCGCAGTGTGGGAATGCTTGGAAATGCTGCTACCAATGTTGCATTTCCTCTAACCATCACCTGTACCGCCCTTTCCCTGATGTTTGGCATCGGCGGCGCAGCTAACTTTAATCTTTCCATGGGCCATGGCGAACGGGAAGATGCTGCCCGTTATGCGGGAAATGCTGTTTTTATGCTGTTTTTTACAGGATTGATCCTCTGCCTGGGAGTACGCTTATTTTTAAAGCCTCTCATGATAGCCTTTGGAGCCACAGCAGAAGTTTTAGATTACTCTCTTGTATACACAGGCATTACTTCCCTTGGTTTTCCATTCCTGATCCTTACTACTGGAGGCTCTAACCTGATCCGTGCAGACGGAAGTCCCCGTTTCTCCATGGTCTGCACACTTACAGGCGCACTGATCAACACGATCTTAGACCCTTTGTTTATCTTTACTTTTCATATGGGAATGGCCGGTGCTGCTCTGGCAACCATTATCGGCCAGATTGTATCCGGTATCATGGTAATCATCTATCTGACCCGCTTTAAAACAGTCCATTTGACATTTGACTACCTTCGTCCCATTCCTTCCCACATTAAAGCGATCATATCCCTGGGAATGGCACCCTTCTTTAACCAGATTGCAATGATGGTGGTACAGATTGTTATGAATAATGTACTTCGCTATTACGGCGGACAGTCTCATTACGGCAGTGAGATTCCTCTTGCCTGTGCCGGAATCATCAGCAAGGTAAACATGATCTTCTTCTCCCTGGTCATCGGTCTTTCCCAGGGACTGCAGCCCATTGTCAGCTTTAACTACGGAGCAGGAAAATACCGCCGTGTACGTTCCGCCTATCTGAAAGCGGTATGTATCGCCACCTGTATTTCCTCTGTATCCTTTTTATGCTTTCAGCTGATCCCCAGACAGATCATCTCCATTTTCGGTTCAGGAAGTGAGGAATATTTCCGCTTTGCAGAGCAGTATTTCCGTATTTTCCTTTTCTTTACATTTTTAAATGGCCTTCAGCCCATTACGGCCAACTATTTTACCTCCATTGGAAAGGCAGGTACGGGTATATTTATATCCCTCACACGCCAGATTATCTTCCTTCTGCCTCTAATCCTCATTCTTCCTATGTTCTTAGGAATTGAGGGCGTTATGTACTCGGCTCCTGTGGCAGATCTGATGGCCGCTGTTTTGGCAGTCTTCTTTGTGTCCAGAGAGCTAAAGCGAATGAAACAGATGGAGCATCTGTCTGAAGCATAAAATCCACACAGCCCCGACAGTATCATTGTATATCTGCCGGGGCTGTATGGATTTTACATTTATCTGACTATAGCTGTTTTAAAAGCTGTTCATACCGTTCCCGGTTTTCCCTGGGAATCTTAAGGGCATCCATCGCCTGACCGGAGGACCAGCTCATGGTCTCCATCAGATTGCGGATGGAGGAAAGAAGACCATGTTCCATGCCCTGTTCCAGCCCCTGCTCCAATCCTTTTTCCATTCCCCTGTCTTCAATTCCTTTACTAAGATTACACATGAGCGATACCTCCCGTTCTAAATCCCTTGTCATCTTAACTGAAAAATCTTCCTCTAAAATATGTTTCTTCTTCTGCGGATCCTGCTCATCAGAAAGAAGGACATCTAAAAGCTTTATAATACCTGAATAATGTTCATTCTCTGAGTCTCCCAGACAGATTATAACTGCCGTCATCAGGTCATAATTTTCCTTCTTCTCCTTTTCCTCTCCTACCATGCACTCTTCTGTAATCGAATATCGGTTAATCGTATTTTTCCGCCGTTTAGGTGGATTCATACAGATCCAGATCGAGTAAACCTTGCATATCTTTTCATAGTGTCCATCTGTAAATTCCGAATCGTATCGGAACCATTCGCGGACCGTTCATCCGAATTTACTGCTGTATGGGCAATCTGCGGTTCCTCTTCAATATAATACTCTGCAATGTCCTTAACACTGCATTCTCTATATTCCTCAATACAGCTTTTCATAATCCAGGCTAAAATCTCTTTATTAGCCAGAAGCCGTTTACAGGCCGCGTCATAAGATGCCTTATCTGCAGCAAAATCCAGATTTCTTGCTAAAGTATTTTCTGTTTTCACTTGCCTGCATCCCCTTTCAACCGTTTTCCTTCTTAAATTCTACCATACTATCAATATCCACGCCAGACTATGAAAACGAAACTTAAATTTTTTAAAAAAAGCTGTTGACAAAACAGCATAAATCATTTATATTGATATCAGTAATCATTACTATTATCGATTCGCAATGTTAACAGGGTTCCGGGGCATCCCCGGTTCCCACACACTATATAATAAAGGAGATCAAGACTATGAAGAAATGGGTTTGTACAGTTTGCGGTTACGTTTATGAAGGTGAGCAGGCTCCTGAGAAATGTCCTCAGTGCGGCGTTCCTGCTTCCAAGTTCAAGGAGCAGGCTGCTGATCAGATGGCTTGGGCATGCGAGCATGAGGTTGGCGTTGCTCAGGGTTCCCCTGAGGATATCATGGCTGACTTAAGAGCTAACTTTGAGGGCGAGTGCTCTGAGGTTGGTATGTACCTGGCTATGTCCAGAGTCGCTCACAGAGAGGGCTATCCTGAGATTGGCCTGTACTGGGAGAAGGCTGCTCTGGAAGAGGCTGAGCATGCTGCTAAGTTTGCTGAACTCTTAGGCGAGGTTGTTACAAGCTCCACCAAGAAGAACCTGGAGATGAGAGTTGCTGCTGAGAACGGCGCTACTGCCGGCAAGTTCGATCTGGCTAAGAGAGCTAAGGTTGCTAACCTGGATGCAATCCATGACACTGTTCATGAGATGGCTAAGGATGAGGCTCGTCACGGAAAGGCATTTGAAGGTCTGTTAAAGAGATACTTTGGCTAATACTTCCATAATCATTACACACTCTCCATTCATTATAACAGAGATTATTACAGCTCCGGCACATGCACTGCCGGAGCTGTTTTTCATTAAATTAAAACAGCGCCCGCAACAGAATTTCCTCTGCCGGAGCGCTGTTTTCAAAACATATTTATAATCGGGATTGTAAGTCTTTACACTCCCATCTTCCTCTGAACAAACTTTACAACTTCCATAATCGGAATGATCAATACTGCCAGTCCCAGAGCAATAATATACTCATGGAAATCAATAGGAGTAAACTCAAATGCCTTTGCAAGGAACGGAACCTCGATTACTGCGGTTGTAAGAATCAGGGATACGATCATTGCACCGTAAAGGAAGGTATTTCCGGTCTTCATGGTGAAGATAGAACCTCTGCGGCTTCTCATATTCAGAGAGTGGCAGATCTCAACCATGGACAGGGTCAGGAACGCCATTGTTGTTCCGTCAGGGCTGTTTACAAATTCCCAGACGCCGCTTTCAATATAATGGCCTATGATATAGGAAACCATTACAAGGATCGTTACAACAAAACCCTGGAAGAATACGTCAAATCCCATACCACCGGCAAAAATGCCTTCTCTCGGGTCTCTTGGAGACTGCTTCATAATGTCAGCCTCGCTCTTTTCCATACCCAGAGCCAGAGCAGGGAAACAGTCTGTGATCAGGTTGATCCACAAAAGATGTACCGGCTCCAGAATCGTAAAGCCGATCAGCGTTGCAAAGAAGATTGCCAGCACCTCTGCCAGATTGGAGGCTAACAGGAACTGAATCGCCTTACGGATATTTGCGTAAATGCGGCGTCCCTCTTCTACTGCGGATACGATTGTTGCAAAGTTGTCATCTGCAAGAACCATGTCTGCTACATTTTTGGTTACGTCTGTACCCGTAATACCCATTCCCACACCGATATCCGCACTCTTGATAGAAGGAGCATCGTTTACGCCGTCACCGGTCATAGCTGTAATACGGCCCTTTGCCTTCCATGCATTTACAATGCGTACCTTATGCTCAGGCTGTACGCGGGCATAAACGGAGTATTTTTCAATATCTGTCTTAAACTGCTCGTCACTGATCTCATTTAACTGAGCGCCTGTAATCGCCTGGCTGGCATCCTCGATGATTCCCAGCTCCTTTGCAATGGCTACCGCTGTATCTTTGTGATCACCGGTAATCATAATAGGGCGGATTCCTGCCTCACGGCACTCAACGATTGCCGCCTTTACCTCAGGACGTACCGGGTCGATCATGCCGGAAAGTCCTACATATACCAGATCCTGCTCCAGATTGGAGGTGTCTGTATTCTCAGGCAGTGCCTTCCATTCTCTCATGGAACCGCAGAGTACGCGGAGCGCCTTATCTGCCATGGACTTATTATTCTTTAAAATGCTGCTGCGGATTTCGTCGGTCATTTCCACGATCTGTCCGCCCACATAGGCCTTTGTACAGCGTTTTAATACTTCATCCGGAGCGCCCTTTGTAAACTGGATGAAACGTCCGTCCGCAGTCTGATGAATGGTTGTCATCATCTTACGCATGGAATCAAAGGGAGCCTCAGCCACACGGACATATTCCTTTTCCAGCTGATCCTTTGGAAGTCCATTCTTTGCAGCATCATTTACAAGAGCACACTCGGTAGGTTCTCCCACTGCCTCGCCGCTGTCAGGGCTTAAGGAAGCATCGGAGCAGAGTGCCATGGCAGTTTCTAAGAGCTTCTCATCATCTGCCACATGCTCCACAACGGTCATCTTATTCTGAGTCAGAGTACCCGTCTTGTCGGAGCAGATAATCTGAGTACATCCCAGAGTTTCCACTGCTGTCAGCTTACGGATAATAGCATTTCTGCGGGACATATTTGTAACGCCAATGGAAAGCACGATGGTGACAACCGCTGCCAGACCCTCAGGAATCGCAGCTACTGCCAGAGAAACAGCTACCATAAATGTACTTAAGATCGTATCGCCTGTAATGCCTTCTGCGCTTCCCTGAGCACGGAACAGGCCTACTGCAAAGATAACCACACAGATCCCCACCACCAGCATGGTCAGGAACTTACTCAGCTGATTCAGCTTGATCTGAAGAGGCGTTTCCTCATCCTTAGCCTGAGCAAGAGCATCTGCAATCTTACCCATTTCTGTATCCATACCTGTCGCTGTGATGACAGCTTTTCCACGACCATATACAACGGTTGATCCCATGTATACCATGTTTTTACGATCGCCTAAAGGTACATCCTTTTCTCCGCCCAGATTTAACACCTGGATGATCTTGTCTACCGGAACAGACTCTCCGGTCAGAGCCGCTTCCTCGATCTTCATGCTGGCGCACTCGATGATTCGTCCGTCTGCCGGTACGGAATCTCCCGCTTCCAGGATGACCACATCACCGGGTACCAGCTCCTCACTCTTTAATGTAACAAGCTTTCCGTCGCGCAGCACCTTACTAGTAGCTGCAGCAATCTCCTGCAGGGCTGCAATCGCCGCCTCTGCCTTGCTCTCCTGAACAACGCCCAGAACTGCATTGATAATAACTACCGCCATGATGATGATCACATCTGCAAAGGACTCGCCCTCATAGTAAGCGGTAATACCTGAAATAACAGCCGCCACGATCAGAATAATGATCATGGGATCTGCCAGTTCATCAAGAAACTTCTTAAGCAGGGAATCCTTTTTCCCCTCCTTCAGCTTGTTATGCCCGAATTTTTCCAGACGGCCTGCAGCTTCCTGAGAAGAAAGTCCTTCTTCTGAGGTATTCTGCTCCTTTAGCACATCCTGAATACTGGACAGGTACTCTTTCATTGCTTTTTCCTCCTTTTATTATCTGGAAGTGTCTTTCTTCATCATGCCCGCCCGCTTCCTCAGCTATACATCTTCCGGCAGGTACATCTGGCGTATTTCCTGTATTGGTACAAACAAAAACGAGACCTACCAGAAGCCCCTTCCATTGAAGAAGACTTCCGATAAGTCTCGTCATTTAAAACCAAGCCACGGACACGCTCCGATGCTGTTGACTTCGCTACACGGTTCCCGGCCTGAAAACTGCCGGTCAACTGCGCTGACTACTCCCTTACTGCCCATAATGCTATCACGGACAGGGGAAACTGTCAAGATTCTATTTTCAGGAGTTTTTATGTTCCTCTAAAAAATGGCCCGCGTATTGCCATATATTCCGTATCCATCGGAAGTTCTCTCACTGTATTTAAAGCAGCCTCTCCAACCCCGGATACAGCGCTCCCGCTATCACCAGTCCGCTGATCCCCTGGATCCCATTGGCAGAGAGACTTAAAAGAGCGGTTGCCGGGCCATAGAGAACGCTTTCAAAAAGAAAGTATCCTCCTGCAACCAGCAAAATATCAGCTATACCACCATATAAAACTGCCAGCTTCCTGCTTTTTCCTTTACTCACTACATGACAGTATACTACAGATGTGACAGCTGCCACAAGGCCTTTGACTGCAAATGTAATCGGTACATAGATAAAATATCCGCCCAGTAAATCCGCCATACAGGAGCCAATTCCGGCTGCCAGAAATGCAGTTACCGGATCCAGAAAAATCCCGGACAGAATAACCACGGCATCACCCGGATGAATATATCCTCCGGTACCTGGTGTTGGAATCCGGATTGACATGGTAAACACACAGATCAGGGCTGCAAACAGGGCTGCTGTTACCAGTTTTTTTACAGAAATATTCCGCATCATACGTTCCTCCTTGATTTTTCACGGTTTCCCGTAGTATAGCAGAATTATGGACTGGTTAAAATATCCATTTCTGTTATTTTAAACCAGTCCAGTTCTTTGTTTCCTGTTATCTTTTCATTCCTGTCTTTGCCATGTCTTTTATCCTGTCCATACAATGCTCAAAAAAGATCTTATATGCCAGACAAAAATAATTCTTATAATAATCGCTTCCCTCCACAGGATCTCTGTAGCGCTGGCATCCACCCCGGCAGAGAAAGAAATAGGGGCATTCCCGGCACTGGGGATCCAGCTGGCGGGAGCGCTTTATAAAGCCAGTCTCCTGACGCCGCTTATCCATCTCTTCCATGGTATTTTCATTAAAGTTCCCCAGACGATATTCATCCAGCATATAAAAATCACAGGGGTAGGCGCTTCCGTCCGCTTCTACCACATACTGAATCCCGCACTCGCCTCTCTGGTCGCAGGCCTCAGGGTAATACCCCATCAAAAGGGCAATATAATTTTCAAACTGACGGATATAAGGCTGCCTGTTTTTCTGCCAGTCCTTATACCAGAGATCAAAGAGCCGGGTGAGAAATCTGCCATAGTTCTCCGGCGAAATGGCATATTCCGTCTTCTGATGGCCTTCACCCAGAGGATCCAGGCAGGCAATATACTGCTGATAGTTCCATCCTCTGCGGCTGTATGCCTTATAGATTTCCTCTATCTGTCCGGCTGTTTTTTCTGTCACAACCGTAAGAATATTATACTCTACGCCGTAAGCATCCATAAGCTCTGCGGCTTTTATCACCACATCATAGGTCCCGTTTCCCTTTTTATCATGGCGGCAGGCATCATGGGTTTCTTTCGTTCCGTCAACAGAAAGTCCTACCAGAAAATGATTTTCAGCCAAAAAGCGGCACCATTCCTCATCCAGAAGAGAGCCGTTGGTCTGGAAGGCATTATGTACCTGTATTCCTCTGCGGTTGTACTTATTCTGAAATTCTACCGCTTTTCGGAAAAAGTCCAGCCCCCTCAGCGCAGGCTCTCCCCCCTGATAGGCATAATTAACCTGCCTCTGTGCATGGACCATGGTTCTTCGAATCACATTTTTCAGTGTTTCCTCAGACATAAAACCATAGGATTCCTGCTCTCTTTTCTGCATCTCATCGCAGTAAAAACAGTAATCACAGCGCATATTGCACATTCCCGAAGAGGGTTTCATCAAAACACTTGGGTCCGGCATACGTTATCTCCCCATTTTTCTTAAAATACTTCTCTGAGTACCAGATCCACTACCTTTTCAAAGGTCTGCTTTACCCTTGCAGCCGTTTCTACTACCTCTGCATGATTTAAAGGCTGATCCAGAATGCCTGCTCCCGGATTCGTGACACAGGAGATTCCCAGTACCGGAATACCGCAATGGCTGCACACAATCGCCTCCGGAACCGTAGACATTCCTACCGCATCTGCCCCCAGAAGCCCTGCCATGCGGACCTCTGCCGGTGTTTCATAGTTCGGGCCGGAAAACATCATGTATACGCCCTCTTCCAGATGGATTCCGTTTTCCTGAGCTTTTTCCTTCAGACATGTTATGAATCCTGCGTCATATACGCAGCTCATATCTGGAAAACGCGGGCCATCCTCCTCAAAATTAGGACCGATCAGCGGATTGGAGCCAGAATAATTGATATGGTCTTTAATAACCATCAGTGTTCCTGGCTCATAGGAGCGATTTACGCCCCCGGCAGCATTGGTAAGAAGAACCTTTTTAACGCCCAGACGCTTCATAATACGGATTGGAAGGGTGATCAGTCTCTGACTGTATCCCTCATAATAGTGGACTCTTCCCTGCATGGCGATCACCTTTTTCCCCATACAGGTTCCCAGTACAAACTGGCCCGCATGGCCCGCCACAGTGGATACCGGAAAATCAGGAATATCATGATAGGAAATCTTTACAGGGTTTTCGATCTTATCCGCATAATCTCCCAGACCGCTTCCCAGAATCATACCGATCTCCGGCTCAAAATCTGTCCTTTCGCGGATGATCCGGACAGAATCCTCAATGATCTTTATCTCTTTTTCAGTTGTCATGGCTAGCACCTCTTTCTAAGCTATTGCTTTAAATCCACCATAAAACAATATATGGACTCCATAGCTTGTTTTCATTTTAAACATTAGAAAGCCTTTTGTAAAGGTTTGGCCTGACAGCTTTTAATCCGCTACTCTCCCAGAACTCAATCCCTCCTTTTTCCTCTTGCGCCAAGATACTGTTTCCGATATTCTCCAGGCGTAACGGACATAAGCTGTTTAAACACCCGTTCAAAATAAGTCAGACTGTTGAATCCAAGGCGATTGGCTATTTCCGTCATAGTCATCTCACGATTCAGAAGATATTCCCTGCTGGCTGCGATTCTGAATAAATTCACATATTCGGAAACTGTAAAATTTGTTACCTCTTTAAAAATACGGCACAAATAGGATCGGCTCATATAAAATCTTCCAGCCAGTTCATCAACATTTTCATGCTCCTCATAATGACCGGCAAGATAATCCGCAATCATACATACCCTTTTCTGCTTTTCCAAAGACCCCTGCATTGACGCTGAGTGAAAATTCTTTTCTCTGAATTTTTCCAGCTGGCTGCTGCACACCAAGAGATTTAAAATCAACATTCTCAGCCTCAATTCTCTCTGTTCAGTTCCCCGATCCGTAATCGTTTTTTCTATTTTTTCAAAAACATCACGAATCTCCTCACATTTTCCTGTCTGAAAAACACCACAGCGCTGGGAAAACACCCGTTCCATATCTATACCCACCGCCTGACAGATTGGCGCAAATTCCGCCTCCTTTATCTCAATCAATATCCGGTCATGATATCTTCCTCCGATTATATTCAGCTTTGGAATACGCCTTTTATCTATAAAGGCAACACTTCCTGCCGCCATTTTTACACACCGGATTCCCGATTCAAAATAATACCTCTCTCCGTCTATTATATATTGAATCTGGTACTCGTTTCTGAAATAACCTACATTTTTTGTAAAATCTCTGTCTCTTTTCACTCTGCTGACTGCAAATCCTGAAAAGCACTCCCTGTATATGATTTGAAACACAGCAAACCCTTTCTTTTACCATCCAGCATGCAGCTATCCTTTCACACCCCCTGCAGATATTCCCTCCACAAATTCATTCTGAGCCAGGAAAAATACAATCAGCGTAGGAAGAAGAGCAATTATCGAGCTTACCAATACCCTGTTCCAGGCCGTTCCTGCATCTGCATCCATAGACATTTTCATAAAGATAGATGCCGGATACCGGCTGACTGTCTTTACATAGATAAGAGGCCCCTGAAAATCATTACTGGACCACATAAACTGAAACAAAGCGCAGGAGACAAGAGAAGGCTTCAGCATGGGCACAATTACCCTGCATAATGTCTGAAATGTATTGCATCCATCAATTTCCGCAGCCTCTTCCAACTCTCTGGGAACCCCACGCAAAAACTGGAGCAGCATAAATACAAAGTATGACTCAACTGCAAATAAGGTGGGAACGATCAAAGGAGCATATGAATCCGTCCATCCCCAACTGCTGAACATAATATACTGCGGAGCATTTAAAACAACCTGGGGCAAAAACAGTGTAGCAACCATTAAACCGCACATAAGATTACGGCCCGGATATCTGAACCTTGAAAAACTATATGCGGTCAATACAGAGGAAATCAGTGTGAAAACCACCTTGGGAATTACAATCATATATGTATTGAGCATAGATTTCCACAATGTAATCTGCCCACCCACCGGTTTTCCCAATCCGTCAAAGGCATCAAATACCCACTTTTTCGGAAAGATAGCCGCACTCGAAAAAATTTCTGCATTTGTCTTAAATACGGCGAAGCACATCCACACTAGCGGATATACCATAATAATTCCAACTATGATCAGAATAGCATACTGAACTATATTTTTCCATGTCTTTTTCTTCATGTTCAACTTCATCAGCGTCCACCATCCTCATCTGAATAATATACCCATTTCTTTTGACTCATAAAAGCTACCAAAGACAGTCCGCCTACTACTGTAAATAATACCCAAGCCTGAGCCGATGCCATTCCCATATCAAATTTAAGGAAAGCATTGTTGTAAATCAGAAGCGAAATCAATGTAGTGGCTCCGTTTGGTCCTCCATTTGTGATAACATACGGACCGTTAAATTCCTGAAATGCCGCGCAAAGCTGTGTAATCAGGTTATAAAAAATAACCGGACTTATCATTGGGATTGTAATTTTAAAAAACTGCTTCCATTTGTTTGCTCCATCTATACTGGCCGCTTCATACAGATCCCTGGGCACTCCTTTTAAGGCAGCGAGAAAAATAATCATAGAAGAACCAAATTGCCAAACTCTAAGAAGACAGATTAAAAACAACGCATATCCCGGATCTCCCAGCCATGATGGCCCTTCAATCCCCAAAACCATCAGCAGATTATTAATTACGCCCTGTTTCTGAAACAGTGCTTTCCATAATACAGCTACTGCAATAGAACCGCCTAAAACAGACGGAATATAGTAAGCGGTTCGAAAAAATCTTACCCCTTTTAAATTGAAGCAAAGAATATACGCTATAAACAATGCTGCCGTCAGTTTTAATGGCACTGTCAAAAATGCATATTTAAAGGTTATGGTTAAAACCTTCAGCATCTGAGGGTCTGTAAATATCTGCCTGTAATTGTCCAGAGTGTACCAATATGAGCTTTTCTGCAAATTCATATCTGTAAAACTGTAATATAAAGATGATAAAAACGGATATCCCTTAAACACCAAAAAACCAATCAGCCAGGGGACTGCATACAAAAATCCGATCCTCATCCTTCTTCTTTCCCTGGCAGAATACAAACTTTTGTTCTGTTTCTGTATTTTCACACCGATCCTCCTCTTAATTATGCATGGTGGCACATCATATGATTGATGTGCCACCAACACCTGCATAATACCCGGTTTTATTCTGTACTATTTGGACATTTTGGCATTCATGCCATCCAGAAGCATTTTAGCTGCCCCCTTAGCATCTGTCTCTCCATATGCAAATGCATTAAATACTTTATCGTATAAGCCTTCTGTTGTCGCCTTGTACTCGCTGCACTCGAAATACTCATCCATCGGGAATGTATTATCTTCAAGAGCATACTCTGTTGCCATTTTAGTCAGCTCATCCACATTTCCAGATGCCTCCAAAGCCTCCAGACCTGCTTTCGAATAAGGGATTCCTCTTTCATTTGCCATAAGAGCTACACCCTCAGGATCGTTTAACATGAACTCAAGAAGAGCGGCTGCTTCCTTGGGATATTTACAGGTTTTGGTAATTCCGAATGTCATAGATGCTCTGAACATACCGCCTTTATGCGGGAATCCTTCAAACATATGGGAAGTTACCATAGCCTCCGGATTAGGAAGAGCAGCCTTGGGATTTGCAGAGGATGTATTCCATGTGTATACGCCTGCCCATTTTCCCCCTGTCCATACTGGCGACTGCTCAACAGGATTGGCTGCATTATCTGCAATCATCTGCAGAGTGGGAATTACATGGGCTTCCTCCAGAGACTGAATCATCTCAAAGCCTTCTGCAATTTCCTCCTCGGTATAATTGCACTGATTGCCTGTTACCCACTCTTTTCCATACTTTGACTCAAGATACCATACCATGAATAAAGAGCGATCCAACGTATTAAGCATCATTGGATAATATTCATCACCCAGCTTTTCTTTAAAGGCAGCGCCGGATGCCAAAAGATCATCCCATGTTTTCGGAATAGGAACTCCTGCCTGATCAAACGTATCTTTATTCCAGAACATCACTCTGGCTGCCATGGAAACCGGAACCGCCCTCAGTTCCCCGTCTACTGTATAGGGTTCAAGGTTTTCAAACTGGCTCAAATCCAGATAATCGGACAGCTGATTTAAGTCGTAGAAAACTTCTCCATCTCCGCCAAACATAGTATGCCAGAACGGCCCCATCTGCACAATATCGTCTGCCTTTCCCTGAGAAAACGCCAGTCCCATTTTAGATTCCCAACCAGTCCATCCGCCAAAGCTTGATTCCACCTTAATATTGGGATATTTTTTCATGAATGCCTCGATTGCCTTCTGCGTAGCTTCATGACGGCTTTCTCCTCCCCACCAGCTGATAGTAAGGGTTATGTCCTCTGTGGTAAGTCCCTCTTCCCCTGCTACTTCCGACGTCTCCACATTTGCTGCCGCAGCCTCACTGGTCTTTGCCTCACTCTCTTCGCTTCCCGGCTTTACCGCCTTACCGGCACAGGCTGTCATAGACATTGCCATTGATGCAGTTAATACTGCTGCCATAGATTTCTTTAATAATTTTCTCATTGAAATAACCTCCTGCTTTATCTCTTTGCGGACATTCTGATTCCGCATTTAATACAACGCTTTAATCCCTTCTGCCCGTACTGTCCAGTTTTCAGGAAAACCCGGCATTTTTTTTCCACAGCCTCTGTAACCGGCTGCCATCATGGCCAGAGCATAGAGAAATGATCCATTACCCGGAAGGTACAAAGGAAGATCCTTCCTGTATCCCTGTTTATTGTGACCGTTTAATACATATTCATTTTTCTGTGTATCTTTCAAAAGAATATCTACAGCCAGATCCCCCAGATCCAGACGAACGGCTGTCATTGCCATTACGGCAAAATCCCACCCCCAGGCAGTGTTAAAATCCCAGACCTCGAGAACCTTCTGAAGCGTCCGTTCTACCGTTTCCCGATCCAGGCGGTCGCCCCTGAGTATTCCACAGGCCATCAGCATGGACGGATGATCCTTTGCGTGATTTATATAAGTATCGGCACCATTCTCATGGGTAAGATAAACTCCCTCCGCAGATGCCGGAAGCGCCATAGCCTCGCTTACCATCCCCCATCTGCTGTTCCCCTTTCTTCCAGAACGCTTTGCCCATTCATCAGCAATATTCAAAGCTTCTCTCCAGTATTCCAATTCAAATACCGGATTAAGAGTTGTTTCCGGATCGTGAGTTTCCTGTACCGGAATCAGCGGAGGCCGCAGCTCATATACGTTTTTCTCACTGTTCCATTCTGCAAAATCTGCCATAAAATCAGCGGTTTCTCTGACAATTCCATAATATTTTTCCACCAGCTCTTCAGATGGTTCTGACTGATAAAGCAATTCCAGCATAAAAATAATGTGGGGCTGCTGCCAGATCAACAGCGGAGCAATCGGAGATGGCGAATCTTCTCCATCACAGCCTACCATCTTGGGCCAGCGTATCCCCTTATATCCGTTTCTCTCCGCATTTTCTTTTGCTTCATCCCGGTGCTCTATGTACCATTCAAAGGATTTTTCAAGCAGTCTCCCCTGAGAATAGGCCGGGAGAAAAGCGCTATGCCAAAAATGCATCTCAAGATGAAACTTACCGTACCAGCTGTTGCAGCTCAGTCCCGTTTCAGCCGGCGGAAGGCTTCCTGCGCATTGCAGCCGAAGAAGATACAATGAAAGAATTTCCCTGCGCTCCAGTTCATGAGCTCTGGTATCCTGTGTTTCCCCAAAATCAATCAGGCCGGTATTTTCCCAGTAATCCCTCCAAAACACTTCGCTTTCTTCACAGCACTTATTAAATGTCGCGAACTGCCTGGGCACAGCGCGGTCAGTTAAAATAGTGATCTCCGCTTTTGCTGCATCAAATCGAATTGAGAAACGATGTTCCTCCTCCTGTATCATCTGCGCTCCATCCAGTTCTATCATAACCTGATACAGTAAATCATCCATAACACGATTTATCAGATACCGTTTTTCTCCAAGAGAAACCAGATAGCTTCCATGTCTGGATGGAGAAGTCCAGTCCGAACCGGTTATATCCGGAGAACCGTAGGGAAATTCCAGTTCCAGGCTCATATTTTTTTTCAACGATTCCCCTGCTTCTATCCTCAGTCCAAGCCGGTTGCTGTTTCCGCTGCATACAGTCTGTACCTTTACCGCTTCCTTATCAACTTGAAACGAACTGTTTAAAATACCCGTATACAAATCCAGTTCCTGATGGACCTCTGTAATCTGCCCCGAGGAAATCCTTCGTCCATTTACCCGGAACCCCAAACGGTAAAGATTTATCTTATGAGGATTTTTTCTCAGCCAGTCATAAACCTTCTCGTTCTTCTCCGTTTTTTTCACAGGATAGCGAAATGTACGTCCTTCGCGTTTATAGGAAGTCATCTCCAGATCTTTAAGACTGTACACACGTCCATGGTCACTCTCTGTATGCCATCCAAAATTTCCCATTGTACAGAGAGGAAATGCATCTCTATACTCTTCATACAATGTTTGAACTCCCGTTACATCCGCTGTAAAAACGAACTCTCCATTCCCCACGGAAAGCGGAGAATCATATGCTGGTTCGTACAATATTATGTTGTGTTTTTTTATCAATTTATATCGGTTTATCATCTATTTTTTAGAGTTTTTTACTGTTTTCTCTTTCCTTTCTTTGTTTCCATTAGTATATACCGTCATTTTTATTTTTTCAATATTCCCGCCTCATTGTGGCCCAATACTGAAAATCCGCATCAAATTCAAACTATATTTACTGCCTCTTTCCAAAAAAAGAACGGTCATTTTCACAAAAGAAAAGCCGTTCTTTCCAACACTCAGAAGAAAATCTCTGCCTGTATATTTCTGATTTTACCGATTCTCAATCTCCATCAGCATATTCACCCGTCTCTCATGCCTGCCGCCTTCAAACTCAGCGTCCAGCCATGCTTCGGTGATCATCTTTGCCATCTCGCTTCCCACTACTCTGGCGCCAAAGGCAAGGACGTTGCTGTTATTGTGCATACGGGACAGCTTTGCGCTGTAGGGTTCGCTGCATACACAGGCGCGCACGCCCTTTACCTTATTAGCTGCCAGTGAAATGCCTACGCCGGTGCCGCAGATCACGATACCCAGATCTGCTTCTTTGGAAGCCACAGCCCGTCCTACCTTTTCACCATATACAGGGTAATCGCAGCTTTCTGTAGAATTGGTACCCAAATCAATAACCTCGTAGCCTTTTCCCTCTACAAACTCCTTAATAATATTTTTAAGCTCAATGGCTGTATGGTCGTTTCCCATTGCAATTTTCATTTTCATTTTCTCCTCATTCTCTCAAAAAATTCCTCCATCCGGTCAAGCCGGGAGGTCATGGACATAAGCAGCAGATCTGCCGCAGTAAGCGCTGCCATGGCTTCTGCCACCACAACTGCCCTTGGAACGATAATGGGATCGTGACGTCCATGGATCTCGATCTCCCGTTCTTTCCCGCTCCGGTCCACCGTGGACTGAGGCTGGGCAATGGACGGAGTAGGCTTAAAGGCCGCCCGTATTACAACCGGGCTGGAATCGCTCATCCCTCCCAGGACGCCACCGGAGTGATTGGTTCGCTTGGCCGGGTGGCCCGCACTGTCAATGCAGAAGCTGTCGTTATTCTGTGAACCGGTGGATACTGCCGCCTCAAATCCGTCTCCGATCTCAACGCCTTTCACTGCTCCAATGGACATCATGGCTTTTGCCAGAGCCGCATCCAGCTTGTCAAACACCGGCTCTCCCACGCCTGCGGGAAGCCCCTCGATCACACACTCTACCACACCGCCGCAGGAATCCCTTCGAGCCATCATATCCTCTAAATAACTCTCTGCTTCCTTTGCCGCAATGTCATCAGGCATATAAAGACGGTTTTCCCACATTTTGGAAATCTCCATCCGGGACCGGTCGATGCTTACAGGGCCGATTGCGCTGGTATAAGCAAAAACCCTTACCCCAAGGCGCTCCAGAAGCTTTGCGGCCACTGCTCCGGCTGCTACCCGGCCAATGGTCTCCCGTCCGGAGGAACGGCCGCCTCCTCTGTAATCCCTGAAGCCATACTTTTGATCAAAGGTGAAATCTGCATGACCGGGGCGGTATACATCCATGATATTGCTGTAATCGTGGGATCTCTGGTCTGTATTCCGCACCTCCAGGGCAATCGGCGTTCCGGTTGTCTTTCCTTCAAAGACGCCAGAAAGGATTTCCACCTGATCGCCCTCCTGTCTGGCTGTGGTAAAGCGGCTCTGCCCCGGCTTTCTCCGGTCTAAATATCTCTGAATATCTTCTTCATCTAAGGGCAGACCTGCCGGACAGCCGTCTATGACCACGCCAATGCCCTTTCCATGGGACTCTCCCCAGGTGCTGACGCGAAAAAGCGTCCCGTAAATTGAACCCGCCATGACTAATCTCCAATCTTTACAATCGCACAGCAGTTTGGTTCATTAACCGGAATGCTTCTTCCGCTCATGACCAGAAGTCCCTTCTCATAGTCTACCTTAAAGAAGGAAATGCTGCCGCTGTCATGGTTAATGGACGCAATATGCTTCCCATCCGGGAAAACAGCCACGTCCTTAGGATATTCGCCGCTGATCGGCAGGCAGCAGATCATGGAAAGAAGTCCCGTTTCCTCATCCCTGCTGTAGATGCTTACCGTATTCTCTCCCGCATTGGTACAGTAAACATACTTCTCATCCCAGGACATACGCATCGCGCAGGCTGCCGTAAGATTGCCCGGATTTTTCGTCGAGGTAGTAGAAATCGTCTGGATCTTCTCGATTACGGGAGCTCTGTCCCCTGTTTCATAAGTAAATACATCAATTACATTTTTAAGCTCGTACATCAGATAAAGGAAGCGTCCGTCCCTGCTGAACCGGAAATGTCTGGGCGCAGATTCCAGGTCGCAGCGGATGGCGTCTACCTGAACCATCTTCTGTTCCTTATCATTAAAGCGGTAAATCTTTACCTGATCCACTCCGTTGTCCACACTGAGGACGTATTTATTGTCCGGCATCCGGCGGGTGCATGTCACGTGAGGGCGGAAATTACGCTCTGCCACGCTTCCGTATCCTTTATCATATACACCGTCCACGATCCCCCCTACGGAGCCGTCTTTGTTCAAGCTCAGAATCGTGGTCTTTCCGTCATGATAACCGGATACGAAGATAAACTTGTCCTCCAGATCGCTGCACAGATGACAGCCCCTCATTCCGCGGATGGGCGCGCTGTTTAAACGCGCCAGGGCGCCGTTCTGCAGGATCCGGAAAGACACCACTCCTTCATCGGCAATGGAATACAATGTCTTTCCATCGCTGGAGGCAATTACATAGGAAGAATTATTTACCTCCATCTCGCATCGCTCCTTAAACGTTCCCTTCTCCACATCTACGTCAAATACTGTGATTCCCTTTGCTTTCCCGGTATAGGAGTAGGATCCCACATATGCCATATATCTGCCGCTCATACCTGTATTTACCTCCTGAAAATAAGTCCGATTTTGTTAAAACCTATCATATCATAATTTTTATTATTTGTTAACCGCTAACTTTCAGAAAAGGTATTGACACCTGATTTATTTCATGTATAATGAAATTCGCCTTGTTTATTATTACTAAACTTTTTGATTATTTATATATTGGGTTAGTATTGCTAAACTTTTTGTATATTTTGCAGCCGTGCAGGGAGGAATTGTATGGATATCGGAAACAGACTGAAGGAGCTTCGTGTCTTAAAGGGACTGACTCAGGAGGAGCTGGCCGACCGCTCGGAGCTTTCCAAGGGGTTTATCTCTCAGCTGGAACGCAATCTGACCTCCCCCTCTATCGCTACTCTGATGGATATTCTCCAGTGTCTGGGAACTACCATCGGGGAGTTTTTTACGGAAGAGCCTGAGGAACAGATCGTATTCGGCACTCAGGACTACTTTGAAAAAGTAGATCCTGAATACAACAATGAAATCAAATGGATCATTCCCAATGCTCAGAAAAACACCATGGAACCCATTCTCTTAACGCTCAAAGCCGGCGGTTCTACCTACCCGGATACACCTCATGAGGGAGAAGAATTCGGCTATATTCTGAAGGGTTCTGTTTCCATCCATCTGGGAAAAAAGACATACCATGCCAAAAAGGGAGAATCCTTCTATTACACAGCAGATAAAAAACACTATCTTTCAAGCAAAAACGGCGCCATGCTCATCTGGGTAAGTTCACCTCCCAGTTTTTAATACGGCCTCCGTTGTAAAAAAGACAATGTTATGACCCACTTCACTTTATAAAGGAGAAAAGACAAATGAGCCAGCCATTGATTGATTTACAGCACATCTCAAAAAGCTTTGACGGCGAGCTGATCCTGGATGATCTGAATCTCTCCATCAGGGAAAACAGCTTCGTCACCTTACTTGGTCCCAGCGGCTGCGGAAAGACCACTACTCTGCGTATCCTGGGAGGCTTTACCAGTCCCGATACCGGAAGGGTTCTCTTTGATGGTCAGGATATCACAAAGCTTCCGCCCAACAAGCGGCAGTTAAATACGGTTTTTCAGAAATATGCCCTGTTTCCTCATATGAGCATTGCAGACAATATTGCCTTTGGCCTGAAAATAAAAAACAAGCCCAAAAGCTATATTGATGACAAAATCCGCTACGCATTAAAGCTGGTCAATCTCTCCGGCTACGAAAAGCGCGATGTAACCTCTCTCTCCGGCGGTCAGCAGCAGCGTATTGCCATTGCAAGAGCCATTGTAAACGAACCGAGAGTGCTGCTCCTTGACGAGCCTCTGGGCGCTCTGGATTTAAAGCTGCGCCAAGATATGCAGTATGAACTGATCCGCCTGAAAAATGAGCTTGGCATCACTTTTATCTATGTAACCCACGATCAGGAAGAGGCTCTTACCATGTCAGACACCATTGTTGTTATGAACCAGGGCTATATCCAGCAGATGGGATCTCCGGAGCAGATCTACAATGAGCCGGAAAATGCCTTTGTAGCCGACTTTATCGGCGAAAGCAACATCGTCCACGGCATCATGCTTCAGGACGAGCTGGTTGAGATCTTCGGAGCAAAATTTGCCTGTGTGGATAAGGGCTTTGGCACAAATAAGCCAGTGGATGTCGTGATCCGTCCTGAAGATATCGACCTTGTAGAACCGGAAAAGGGCACGCTTGTCGGCACAGTGACCCATCTGATCTTCAAGGGTGTTCACTATGAGATGGAAGTTACTACCCCGGACGGCTTTGAGTGGCTGGTTCACTCCACTGATATGTTCCCCGTTGGAAAGCAGGTGGGAATCCATGTAGATCCCTTTGATATCCAGATCATGAACAAGCCTGCGTCTGAGGATGAGGAGGCGCTGGGAGTCGATGAATAAGGAAAAGAAATATCTCGATCTGGGGAAATCCCTTCTCTCCGGCCCCTATCTGGTCTGGATGACCGGTTTTACTATTATTCCTCTGCTCATGATTCTCTGGTATGGACTGACGGGACGTGACGGAGCTTTTACATTGGAAAATATCCTGTCAATCGCAGAACCGGATCATATGAAGGCTCTGGTGCTGTCTCTGGGTTTATCCCTGATCAGCACTCTGCTGTGCCTTTTTCTTGCATATCCTCTGGCTATGATTTTAAGAGGACGGGGAAATAAGGCCGGCAGCTTTATCGTATTTATTTTTATCCTCCCCATGTGGATGAATTTTCTGCTGAGAACCCTTGCATGGCAGACGCTTCTGGAGAAAAACGGCGTAATCAACGGAATCCTTTCCTTTTTCCATCTGCCCGGTATCTCCATTATCAATACTCCGGCAGCTATTGTACTGGGTATGGTATACAACTTCCTGCCCTTTATGGTTCTTCCGATTTATAATGTACTTGCCAAGATTGACGACAGCGTTATCAATGCGGCTCAGGATCTGGGAGCCAATACCTTCCAGACCTTTATAAAGATCTGGCTTCCTTTAAGCCTTCCGGGAGTCATCAGCGGAATCACCATGGTATTTGTGCCTTCTCTGACCACATTCGTTATCTCAGACCTCTTAGGCGGCAGCAAGATCCTTCTCATCGGAAATGTAATCGAGCAGGAGTTCACACGCGGAAGCAACTGGAACCAGGGAAGCGGTCTTTCCCTGGTGCTGATGATCTTTATTCTGATCAGCATGGCTATGATTGCCAAATATGACAAAAATGGAGAAGGGAGCGCATTCTGATGGTAAAAAGCAGAAAAATGATACGGAAGATCATTTCCGATTTCTATATGGTGCTTATCCTGATCTTTTTGTACGCACCCATCCTCACTATGATGGTATTGTCCTTTAACCAGTCCAAATCCAGAGCACGGTGGGGCGGTTTTACTCTTGACTGGTATCTGCAGATGTTTGACAGCCGCTCCATTATGAGCGCCCTGTCAACCACCCTGATTATTGCTTTTGTTTCAGCCCTTGCGGCAGCTGTTATCGGAACAGCGGCAGCTATTGCCATTCAGTCCATGAGGCTGGTTCCCAGGACAATTATTATGGGGATCACAAACATTCCCATGCTGAATGCAGATATCGTTACAGGCATTTCACTGATGCTGTCCTTTATTGCCTTTGGCGTATCATTAGGCTTTAAAACCGTGCTGATCGCTCATATCACCTTTAATATACCTTATGTGATCTTAAGCGTCATGCCCAAACTGAAGCAGACGGATAAGAGTACCTATGAGGCGGCTTTGGATCTGGGAGCCACTCCCCTTCAGGCCTTTTTCAAGGTGGTATTCCCGGATATTCTGCCCGGAGTGCTGTCCGGCTTCCTTTTATCCTTTACCATGTCCCTTGATGATTTTATTATCACCCATTTTACAAAGGGCGCAGGCATCAATACTTTGTCTACACTGATTTACAGCGAGGTACGCAGGGGCATTAAGCCATCCATGTATGCCCTTTCCACAGTCATTTTCCTGACTGTACTGATCCTTCTGCTGATCGTAAATTTTCGTTCCTTTAAGAAAAAGAACTGAAACAACTCATTACTATTAAAAAGGAGAGCGACCCATGAAACGAACACCCATCCTCCTCACAGCAGGAGCACTGGCTGCCCTGATGACCGCAGGTCTTCTGACCGGCTGCGGCGGTTCCGGCAAAAATGGTTCTTCGGGAGATGACAACAAGCTTTATGTATACAACTGGGGCGAATATATTGACGAAAGCGTCATCAACGACTTTGAAAAGGAAACCGGTATTCAGGTGGTCTACGACGTATTTGAAACCAACGAAGAAATGTATCCTGTAATTGAAGCCGGAGGCGTAAGCTACGATGTGGTATGTCCCTCCGACTATATGATCCAGAAGATGATCGAAAACAACCTTCTGGCTGAAATCAACTTTGACAATATCCCCAATTACAAAGAAATCGGACAGGAATATCTGGATATCTCCAAAGGTTTTGACCCGGAAAACAAATATTCCGTTCCCTACTGCTGGGGTACCATGGGAATCCTCTACAATACGCAGATGATCGAGGAGCTGGGCGTTCCTGCTCCCACCAAATGGGCCGATCTGTGGGACGAACGTCTGGAGGGAGAAATTCTCATGCAGAACAGCGTCCGCGACGCCTTTACCGTAGCTTTAAAGAGCCTTGGATATTCCTTAAATACCCAAAATCCTGATGAACTGCAGCAGGCAAAGGATGAGCTGATCCGCCAGAAGCCTCTGGTTCAGGCTTATGTAATTGACCAGGTAAGAGATAAGATGATCGGCGGAGAAGCAGCCGTGGGAGCCATCTACTCCGGAGAAATTCTCTATATCCAGAATGCAGTTAAGGAGCAGGAAGCTGATTTTACTCTGGAGTATGTAATTCCGGAGGACGGAACCAACTACTGGGTTGACTCCTGGGTCATTCCCGCCAATGCAGAGCACAAAGAAAATGCAGAAAAATGGATTGACTTTCTGTGCCGCCCCGATATCGCAAAGAAAAATTTTGAGTACATTACCTATGCCACTCCCAACAAAGGTGCCTATGAGCTGCTGGATGAGGAGCTGAAACAGAATAAAGCTCTGTTCCCGGATCTCTCCGCTCTCACCAACTGTGAAATCATACAGTACCCCGGCGAAGAAGCCGACGCCCTTTATAACGAGCTCTGGAAAGAGGTCAAGGCAAACTGACGGACTGCTGCGGCTGTCCCATCTACGCGTTTACTAATGGAGGATAAGAATGAAAAAGAAAACAGCTGTTTCACTGGGCATGCTCTCTCTGGCCCTTGCCGCCGGTCTTCTCACTGCCTGCGGTTCCGGCCAAAAAACCGGGGCTGAGGAAGGCTCCGGCGAAGACAACAAATTATATGTATACAACTGGGGCGAATACATTGACGAAAGCGTAATTGACGAATTTGAGGAAGAAACAGGAATCGAAGTCGTATACGACCTTTTTGAAACAAATGAAGAAATGTATCCCATCATAGAAGCGGGAGCGGTAAAGTACGATGTGATCTGTCCTTCCGACTATACCATCCAGCGTATGATCCAGAATAACCTGCTGGCTGAAATCAATTTTGACAATGTACCCAATATCAAAAAAATCGGCCCGGAATATATGGATATGGCAAAGGATTTTGATCCGGAAAACAAATATGCCGTTCCCTACTGCTGGGGCACAGAAGGAATCCTCTACAATAAGCAGCGCTTTGATGAGCTTGGCATCCCATATCCCACCAAATGGGCAGATCTGTGGAATCCTGAGTTAGAGGGCGAGATCCTGATGCACAATACCCTGCGCTATGCATTTATGGCCGCATTAAAGATCAAGGGCTACTCTTTGAATACCACAGACCCGGATCAGCTAGCTGAGGCCAGAGATATGCTCATTGAGCAAAAGCCCCTGGTTCAGGCCTATGTAATCGACCAGGTAAGGGACAAGATGATTAACGGCGAGGCAGCTGCTGCCATGCTCTACTCCGGTGATCTCCTTTATATTCAGGATACCGCAAAGGAACAGGGTTCTGAATTTGATCTGGAGTATGTGCTTCCCGAAGAGGGAACCTCCTACTGGATCGACTGCTGGGTCATCCCTGCCAATGCAGAGCACAAGGAAAATGCCGAGAAATGGATTAACTTCCTGTGCCGCCCTGACATTGCAAAAAAGAACTTTGAATACATTACCTACGCTACCCCTAACAAGGGCGCCTTTGAGCTACTGGACGAGGAGCTGCAGAATAACAAGGCTGTGTTCCCGGATCTTTCCCAGCTGAAAAACAGCGAGAGCGTTCAGTATCTGGGCGAGGAAGTAAATGATATGTACAATGAGATGTGGAAGCAGGTAAAGGCAAACTAAACAGCTGTCTGTGAAAGAGCCGGGCATATCATCAGTGGACAAAATGAATCATGGTTTGCTTGTCAATCCTTTTCTTCTATGATACACTGAAGAGGTAGCAGTTCCCGTTTTTCAGGCAGACGGGAAAGAAAACCGTAAGGGGGAATGTTTGTTTTGAAAATACAGGAATCCGCTGAAAACTACCTGGAAACAATCTATATGCTGAGCCGCCATAAACCCTATGTCCGCTCCATTGATATTGCAAATGAACTGAGTTTTTCAAAGCCCAGTGTCAGCGTAGCTATGAAAAACCTGAGGGAAAACGGCTATATCCGCATGGATGAACAGGGTCACATCACACTTACTGAGACTGGACAGTCCATTGCTGACGTTATGTACGAACGCCATATTCTTTTGTCCAACTGGCTGATCTATCTGGGTGTGGATCCTCAGACAGCTGCAGAGGATGCCTGCCGTATGGAGCATGTAATCAGTCCGGAAAGCTTTGAAGCAATTAAGAAACATATTACCCAGGGAAATGAGCTTCCAAAGGAGCTTAAGGAGGAATCTATTCATGCTTAAAGACCTTGTAAAAAGCTGCCGCTCCTATCGGCGGTTCTATGAAGATATATCCATTCCGCAGGAAGAGCTGACAGATATGGTCGATACGGTGCGCCTTACAGGCTGCACAGCCAACTGTCAGCCCCTAAAATACCGCATCATCCGTACTCCGGAGGAATGCGCGGCAATTTTCCCCTGCCTTTTGTGGGCAGGCGCCCTGAAGGACTGGGACGGACCGGAAAAGGGAGAACGTCCCTCTGCCTATATCGTCATTCTCTGTGATCTGACTGTGGCCAAAAATAAACAGTGGGATGAGGGAATCGCCGCCCAGACGCTCATGCTGTCAGCTGCAGAAAAGGGCTATGGCGGCTGCATGATCGGAAGCTGCAGGCGCAGTGAGATTCTGTCCATTTTAAAGCTTAATCCGGAAAACTATTCTGTGGGCCTGGTTCTGGCCCTTGGAAAACCCAAAGAGGAAGTCCGGCTTGTACCTGTAGGGGATGATGGAAGCACAACGTACTACAGGGATGAAAATCAGGTGCATTATGTTCCCAAGAGAAGTCTGGAGGATGTGCTGGTTTGATTTCCTCCGTTTTACAGAGATGAATTCTGCTTTTGACATTTTCATATGACACCTAAAAAGGACGCCGTTCTGCCTGAGCAGATGCGTCCTTTTTCCATTCCATTATATCGTTTTTATCTACCAATCAGCTTCATAAACAAAGGAATCTGTCTATATAATTACCCCTTCAGAGCCCTCATGGCATTCAAAATCGCGATCACGGACACTCCCACATCCGCAAACACAGCTTCCCACATATTAGCCGCGCCAAAGGCTCCCATCGCCAGAACGATCAATTTCACGCCCAAGGCAAAGACGATATTCTGCATCACAATTCGGAGTGTTTTACGAGAAATACGGACAACGGCTGCAATCTTTCTGGGATCATCATCCATAAGGACAATATCAGCCGCCTCGATAGCTGCGTCCGATCCCATGCTTCCCATAGCGATTCCCACATCTGCACGAGAGAGCACCGGGGCGTCATTGATGCCGTCGCCTACAAAGACCAGCTTTTCCTTTCCCTTGCATTCTGCCAGCAATTTTTCTACCATATCTACCTTGTCGCCGGGGAGGAGTTCTGCATGAACCTCATCCAGGCCGATTTCCTTTGCTACCGCTTCCCCGTTTTCTCTCCGGTCGCCTGTAAGCATCACTGTCTTTGCAGCACCGGCCTTTTTAAGATCGCGTATTGCTTCTGGAATGCCTTCTTTTATTACATCGGAAATAAGAATGGAACCCAGAAAATTTCCTTCCTCTGCCAGATAAACCACCGTTCCCACGCCCGGACATGGCTTATAGGCAATATTTTCCTTCTTCATCAGACGGTCATTTCCTGCCAGCACAATGCGTCCATCTGCTTTCACACGGATTCCATGACCGGGAATCTCCTCCGCATCTGCGATCCGCGTATGCTCAAAAGAATGCCCCCAAGCTTCACGGATAGACCTGGAAACAGGATGGTCAGAGGAGCTTTCTGCCAAGGCTGCCAGTTCTAACAGAGCCAACTGGGAAGCCGACCAGCCGTCAGCTTTATCTGTATCCTGCCTTTTCTCTATTGTTTCCTGAGCCGCATCTCCGGACGGATAAATGCCTGTCACCTTAAATTCTCCCTTAGTAAGGGTTCCCGTCTTGTCAAATACCACTGTATGGACATTTGCAAGAGCCTCCAGATAATTACTTCCCTTTACCAATACACCTTTTTTAGAAGCCGCTCCGATTCCGGAAAAGAAGCTCATGGGAACGGAAATGACCAGTGCACAGGGACAGGAAATCACCAGGAAAGTACAGGCTCTGCGTATCCCTTCGCTCCATGTCTGTCCAAAAAACAGCGGAGGAAGAATAGCAAGAACTACTGCCGCAATCACCACAACCGGGGTATAATACCTTGCAAACCGGGTAATAAAGTTCTCCACCGGCGCCTTTTTGCTGCTGGCATTCTCTACCAGTTCCAGAATACGTGCTACTGTGGAATCGTCAAATTCTTTCGTAACCTCTACCCGCAGCAGTCCGCTTCCATTGACGCATCCACTGATCATCTCATCTCCTGCTCTGACTCTTCTCGGGACGGACTCTCCTGTAAGAGCAGATGTATCGATCATGGAGTCTCCGGAAATAACCCTTCCGTCCAGAGGGATCCTCTCTCCGGCCTTTATGACAATTATATCCCCCACTGATACATCATCCGGATCCACCTGCTTTAGCTGTCCGTCTTCTTCAATATTGGCATACTCCGGGCAAATATCCATCAGGTCTGAGATTGACTGGCGGGAACGGTTTACGGCATAATTCTGAAACAGCTCCCCTACCTGATAAAACAGCATCACCGCAACTGCTTCTGAGTACTGTTGTACCGCAAATGCTCCTACTGTAGCCAGAGCCATCAGAAAGTTTTCATCAAACACCTGTCCGTTTCTGATATTGCGCAGAGCCCGGTAAATAATATCCCATCCAATGAGAAAATAGGGGATCAGATACAGCGCCGGCCATATCGGGCTTTTCTCCCCAAACGGCAGAAGTCCCAAATGCTCTGTTACTGTCAGGGCAATATAGATTCCAAAGGTTCCAAGGATACGTATAAGCATACGCTTCTGCTTTACTGTCATGTTCCGTTATTCCTCCTGATGCATCATTCTCAACGGCTCTACATCTGAATTGTACAGTCCGGCTCTACTTTTCTGCATACAGACTGCACTTCCTCCATAATCTCATCAAAACGGCTGTCATCCGCTTCAATCGTCATCTTCTGAGTCATAAAGCTCACATTGGCATCCCTTACCCCGTCAATCTTTTTAATGGCGTTTTCCATCTTTGCAGCACAGTTCGCACAGTCTAAATTAGTTAATTTGAATTTCTTTTTCATGTTCTTATTTTCCTCCATTTTTATATTCTTACTCTGATATATGATCCATACCCTGACTGAGTATGGTCTTTACATGGCTGTCTGCCAGAGAATAAAATACGGCCTTTCCTTCCCGCCGGTTCTTCACCAGACGGTTCTGCTTTAAAATCCTAAGCTGATGGGAAATAGCGGACTGATTCATGTTTAAAAGCTGGGCAATATCGCACACGCACATCTCTGATTCAAACAATACATACAAAATCTTAATCCGTGTGGAATCGCCAAACACCTTAAAAATCTCCGCCAAATCGTACAGCTGATCCTCATCCGGCATCTTATCAGTCACGGACTTTACCACATCCTCATGAACCTGATAAAAATCACAGCACTCTACATCATTTAATGCCATTTTTTTCCTCCTCTCCTTCGGCCGCTTAATATATGAATAAATGTTCATATGTTTATATAAACAGTATAGTTCTTTTTTTCTGAATGTCAATAGTTAAATTTAAAAAATAAAAAAGCAGTGCCCTGAGATCTCATTTCTCAAAAGGCACTGCCTCAAATTTTAAAATATTACTGTTTTTCTTCTTCCGCAACCTGGATTCCCAGCTCTTCCAGCTGTTTTCCATCTACAGGAGCAGGAGCTTCCGTCATCAGACAGGATGCGTCCTTCACCTTAGGGAAGGCAATCACATCACGGATGCTGTCTGCGCCTACCATCAGCATAACCATACGGTCAAGGCCGTATGCCAGACCTGCATGAGGCGGAACACCGTACTTGAATGCCTTTAACAGGAAGCCGAACTGTTCCTGTGCACGCTCAGGAGTAAAGCCCAGAACCTCAAACATCTTTGACTGGATATCGGCCTGATGGATACGGACAGAACCGCCGCCCATTTCCACGCCGTTTAATACGATATCGTATGCCTTTGCACGGACACGGCCTGGATCAGAGTCAAGGTACTGCAGATCCTCCTCCATCGGCATGGTAAATGGATGATGCATTGCCACATAGCGGTCCTCTTCCTCAGAATACTCAAGAAGCGGGAACTCAGTTACCCACAGGAACTTAAAGTCATCTTTTTTCAGCAGATCCAGCTGTCTTGCCAGCTCCAGACGCAGGTTGCCCAACACGTCGAATACAACCTTGTCCTTATCTGCTGCAAAGAGAAGGAGATCGCCCGCTTTTCCGTCCATGGCAGCGATCAGGGCAACCATTTCCTCTTCCTTCATAAACTTTGCAAAGGAAGACTTAAAGGTGCCGTCCTCATTGATGGCAATGTATGCAAGACCCTTTGCCCCAAAGCCCTTTGCATACTCTACCAGAGCGTCGATTTTCTTTCTAGGCATATGGCCCTGGCCCTCAGCATTGATACCGCGGACAGAACCGCCATTTTCCAGAGCGCCCTTAAATACCACAAATTCGCAGTCCTTCACAACCTCGGAAACATTCTTTAATTCCATTCCAAAGCGCAGATCCGGCTTGTCGGAACCGAAGCGGTTCATCGCCTCTCTCCATGTCATGCGCTGGATGGGAAGCTGCAGCTCATAACCGCAGATTTCCTTAAAGAGCTTCTGTAAGAGACGCTCATTTACATCCAGAACATCATCTACATCCACAAAGGACAGCTCCATATCGATCTGTGTAAATTCCGGCTGGCGGTCTGCACGCAGATCCTCGTCGCGGTAGCAGCGGGCCAGCTGGAAATAGCGGTCATAGCCGGATACCATTAACAGCTGCTTAAACAGCTGGGGAGACTGGGGCAGAGCATAGAAAGAACCGGGATGCACACGGCTGGGAACCAGGTAATCTCTTGCGCCTTCAGGGGTGCTCTTAATCAGAGTAGGAGTCTCAATCTCAAGGAAGCCCTCTTCTGCCAGAAATGCTCTTGTGAGAGTTGCCACGCGGCTGCGGGTAATCAGATTGTGCTGGATATCAGGCCGTCTCAAATCAAGGAAACGGTACTCCAGACGCAGCTCTTCCTTTGTCTTGCTCTTCTCCTCAATAGGGAATGGCGGTGTCTCAGACTCAGCCAGGATCCGCAGGGAATTGGCACGGATCTCGATGGCTCCTGTAGCCAGATTTTCATTTACAGCGCCGGAACGGGCCTCTACGCGGCCTTCTACTGCCACTACAAACTCGCTTCTTAACTTCTCAGCCTTTGCGAAGTTCTCAGCGCCGCAGTCATTTTCCTCGAAAATCAGCTGTAAAATACCGGAACGGTCTCTTAAGTCTACGAAAATAATGCCGCCTTTATTTCTGCTCTTCTGAACCCAGCCCATAACGGTGACATTTTCACCGATCTGCGCTGCAGTTACCTCTGTACATCTGTGGGTACGCTTCAACCCAGCCATTGATTCTGCCATGATTATTCTCCTTTATCATCGTAAAGATTTATCGCATTCGCGCATTTTGCAGTAAGCTCCTGAACTATGAACATTCAGGTGACTTTGGAGGCTGTTAGAAAGCCTTAGAGGGTTAAACGTTTCGTTAAGAGCCATATCAAACCTGTTTGAGCGCAGCGAGTTTTTGATATGGCTCTTGTATTTAGAAATGTTTCAGCCTCTTAGCCTTTCTTACAGTCGTAAACCGGAACCTGAATGTTCTGTTCAGAAGATGGCTGCAAAATGCACAAATGCATTTTCGCCCTTAATGCTTCAGGCTCTCTCTGTAAAACTCCTTAAACTCTCCATAGCCCTCTTTGCCAAGCTGCTCCTTCTGGAACTTCTTGTTTTTATTCATCTGGGCTACCAGCACCTGAACGCCGTTCTTTCTCTCCTCCATGGCCTCACAAATCACTGCTGCCAGAGCTGCGGAATCGATGCCCTTTTCAAAGAGATATGCCTTCTTTTCTCCGGCTCCCGGAACGGTAAAGCCGTTATCTAAGAGGATGGTGACAATGCGCTCAAAACCGATGGAAAAGCCGCAGGCCGGCGTTTCCATGCCAGTGAACTTTCCGATCATCTTATCGTAGCGTCCGCCGCCGGCAACAGAACCGCCGAAGCCCTCCATGGATACCTCGAAAATAGTGCCTGTGTAGTAGGACATACCACGAACCAGAGTGGGATCAAATACAAGTCCAAACTCAGTTTCAGCCACATCCTTAATGGTCTCCATAATGTGTACCAGTCCCTGACATACAGCCGGGTCCATCACATCCTTTAAGGTCTCGCCCAGAGCCTTTACACCCTCTGCATCTCTTGTAACGGTACGGAGAAGCTCCAGATAACGGTCTACGCTTTCCTTTGCATTTCCATTTTCAAGAAGCTCCTTCTCCACACCCTCAAAACCGATCTTGTCCATCTTGTCAAGGGTAATCAGAACACTGTCCATAGCCTCCTCAGAGAAGCCGCAGTAGCGGGCCATGCCAAAAAGGATACCACGGTCGTTGATACGGACGGTAAAACCATTGTCAGGGCAGATTTTTCCAAGAGCGGTTGTAGTGGCTAAAATCAGCTCAATCTCTGCCAGATTGGTAGCATCACCCAGAATATCAATATCACACTGGGTAAACTGACGGAAACGGCCCTTCTGGGGACGGTCTGCCCTCCATACGCTTCCCATCTGTAGCGCCTTAAAGGGGCTTGGAAGGCTGGATGCATTGTTTGCATAATAGCGGGACAGCGGCAGTGTCAGGTCGTAGCGCAGACCGCTGTCGGTTAAATCATTTTCATCCTGTGCGGTTTCCAGATTTAACTTGTCGCCTCTTTTTAATACCTTGAAAATCAGTTTTTCATTGTCTCCGCCCTGCTTGCTGGTCAGGTTCTCAATGTGCTCTACACAGGGAGTTTCGATCTGGGAAAAGCCAAAGCTCTTATAGGTTTCACGGATCTGGTTCATAACATACTCACGGATCTGCATCTCGGCAGGCGTGATATCCTTCATTCCGGTTACTGGTTTTTTCGTTAACGGCATAGTATTTTCTCCATAATTTGCGTTTTGTTTCGTGATTACTATTGTAGTGTACTTTTTCTATTTTGCAAGTGTTTTGAGGAAATTCGCGGGAAATCAGGGCTGGAATATACCGTTTACCCCCATATCCTCTCCTTCCGCCCGATCATCTCATCAATCCTGCTGATATACTGCTCCACTTCCTTCACATTCTCGCACCGTTCCCTGCGGTTTTCTGCAGGGAATACAACCTTTGTGGTGGTGCCTGCGCCGCAGGCGGCGATGGTCTGAAGCTCCTCCATGATGAGGATATTGTAAATGCAGGCTTTGCCGGGAAGGGAATAGCCTACGTTTTCAAAATTTCCGGCCATGTTTTTCTGGCGGTAAAGATAATAGGGTTCCATGCCAAGGCGACGGGCGCAGGCCTCGCTCATGGCGATCATCTCAGGTGTATTGTTTATCTTTAAGCCGCCGTACTCTTCCTTAAACATATTTAAACGGGCAGCCCGCTTGATGGCCAGGGAATGAACCGTAAGAGAATCGGGCCTGAGAGCCTCGATCTCTTCCAGTGTGTGGCGTACATCGTCTAAATCCTCCTCCGGAAGCCCCATGATCAGATCCATATTGATATTGTCAAAGCCCAGCTCTCTTGCCATGAGGAACTTTTCCTTTACCATCTCCACCGTATGGCGGCGGCCGATCAGATCCAGAGTCTTCTGGTTCATAGTCTGGGGATTTATGGAAATCCTGGTGATGCCATGGTCTCTCAGCACCCGAAGTTTTTCCTCTGTGATACTGTCAGGCCGCCCTGCCTCCACCGTAAATTCCAAAGCATTCTCCGTATCAAACAGCTGATCCAGCTTTGTCAGGATCGCGTCAATGTCCTCTGCCGGCAGAGCAGTTGGGGTTCCGCCTCCAAAGTAGATGGTATCCAGAGGGCGTCCCTTCATCTTGTCTGCCACATATTCCATTTCCTTAAATAATGCTTCCAGATAAAGGCCGGTGCGCCCCTTCCATTTGCTGATGGGATAGGAGGTAAAGGAACAATAAAGGCAGGTGGTGGGACAGAATGGGATTCCCACATACAGGCTGTATCCCCTGTCATAATCCAACGGCTCTAAAAGCATTTTCTCCCTTGCGGCAATTTCAATGCTCAAATCAATCTTTTCATCGCTCGCCAGATAGTTTTTTTTCATAAAGGAGCGGATCTCTTCCTCCTTCCAGCCCTCCTCCAGACGGCTTAAAGCAATCTTGGTGGGCCGGATTCCCGTGAGGGACCCCCAGGGCAGCTCATGGCCGGTGCGTTCTGTGAGCATACGGTAAAATAGCTGCTTTACCACATTTTTCGTCTCGCTGTGGTCGGAAAGATCCGAATATCCTCTGGAGGATGACGCAAGGTGAAAGTCCTCCAGTCCTTCCGGCACTGGAAAATAAGGACTGCAGCCTGCGGCCTCTCCCTCTTTTATCTGTTCCCAGAGGGCAATCCCTACATTCCATTCCTGTCCGGCCGCATCCTCCTCCGAGGCAGCGCAGCCGTCCTCTTCCTTCTGTATGAGACGGGTCTGCACATAAAAATCCACTCCGTCTTTTATTTCATGGGCATATGTTTCGCCCGGATAAAAAGACATCAGAAGTTCTCTGATGTCCTGTTCGTATGCATTATCCTGTATCAGTAAACCGATCATTTTGTTCCTGCTTTCTATTTTCTATCTATAGCATGCAATAGGATTGTTCTGCGCCTCATAACCAATGGTAGTGGGCTCTCCATGGCCCGGATAGACCATAGTATCTCCCGGCAGTATAAACAGCTTCCTAAGTACAGAATCCACCAGCGCTCTGCTGCTTCCTGTCGGCAGATCTGTCCGTCCATAGGAATCCTGGAACAGAGTATCTCCAGACAGAAGCACCTCTTCTTCCGGCAGATAATAGCACACAGAGCCTGCGGTATGGCCGGGAGTTGCAATGACTTTCCACTTATATCCCAAAAGCTCCAGCTCATCCCCGTCATGTACCAGCCTGTCTGCATGAAAACTCAGAGAATGGCCTGTAAAATGAGCGGTCAGATTCAAAGACGTATCCGCCAGCATACCATCCTCGGTTTCCGATGCATAGATGGGAATGGTAAAGGCCCTTGCTATCTGAAGAGCCGCTCCGATATGGTCAAAATGCCCATGGGTCAGAAGCACAGCCTGAAGCTTTATCCCAAGCTCACTGCATTTATTTAAAATATAATCTCCGTTGTCTCCGGGGTCTACTGCCACAGCCTCTTTGGTTGTGTCGTTGTAAACCAGGTAACAGTTCGTGCTTACCGGCCCCAATACGCAGGTTTTGATTCTGAAATCGCTCATACGCATCCTCCTTTAGCCCGTGGTTCTCTGGATATCCAGCACGCCTTCAATCTGGCGGATCTTATCTGTGATCCGGTTCAGTTCTTCCGTGCCGTGAATGTCAAAGGTCATGATAATGGTTGCCTTGCCCTGCTTGCTGGTTCTCACATTCATAGAAGTAATATCAATCTGCTTCTCTGTAAATACCTTGGAAATATCCGCAAACATGCCAATGCGGTTATTGGCGAAAATCTGAATTTCCGTAGAGTACTGCTCCGTACTTCCCGCTGTTTCCGCCACCTGCCATTCTGCATCGATCAGACGAACTCTCTCTTCCTGAGGAAGATTGATCACATTAATACAATCTGTACGGTGGATCGACACACCGCGGCCTCTGGTGACAAAGCCTACGATCTCATCGCCGGGAACCGGATTGCAGCAGCGTGAAAAGCGCACTGCCAGGTCATGAAGTCCCTTCACCACAATGCCGCTCTTATTTTTGCGCACCGTCGCTTCTCCGGAGCGGCCGTCTGTATCGGCAATGCCGCCCAATACGTCTGCATCTGTGATCTCACGCTTGCGCTTCTTCTCCCGCTCCTCCATCATCTTATTGATGACCTGGCCTTCCTTCAGGCCGCCGTGGCCGATGGATGCCAGCACGGAATCCCAGTCCTTAAAGGCATACCGGTGCATCACCTTTTCCATAAACTCCGGTTTTCCAAGCTCTGCCCAGTTGATTCCCTTGGCCTTGCAGTAGCGCTCTACCGCCTCACGGCCCCGGATGATGTTGTCCTCCTTCATCTGGGTCTTAAACCACTGGTTGATCTTATTTTTTGCCTGGGTGCTCTTTACCACCTTCAGCCAGTCGCGGCTGGGGCCCTTGCAGTTCTGGGAGGTGACAATCTCGATCTGGTCGCCATTCTGGATCACATACTCAATGGGAACCAGCTTTCCGTTTACCCTTGCTCCTACCATCTTGTTGCCAACCGCACTGTGGATGCAGTAGGCAAAGTCAATAGGCGTAGAGCCGCTTGGAAGGGTCTTTACATCACCCGAGGGCGTAAAGCAGTATACACTGTCGGAAAACAGATCCAGATCGCCCTTTACCATATTTAAGAATTCTTTGGAATCATCCGTATCCTTCTGCCACTCCAGGATCTGGCGCAGCCAGCTCATCTTTTCTTCTTCCTTGCCTGCTGCTACCTGTCCGCTGCCGCTTTCCTTATATTTCCAGTGAGCCGCAATACCGTACTCCGCCGTGCGGTGCATTTCGTAGGTACGGATCTGGATCTCAAAGGGCTGTCCTGTGCTGCCAATGAGCGTAGTATGGAGAGACTGGTACATATTTGGCTTCGGCATGGCGATATAGTCTTTAAAACGACCAGGTATCGGCTTATACATCTCGTGGATGACGCCAAGAGCCGCATAGCAGTCCTTCACCGTTTCTACCATGATGCGCACGGCAAAAAGATCGTAAATCTGATCCAGGGTCTTGTTCTGCTTGACCATCTTTTTATATATGCTGAAGAAATGCTTCACCCTGCCGCCTACGGAAGCCTCGATGCCCGCCTCGTCCATATGCTCTTTTACCTCAGATACAATGGACTGGACAAAGGCTTCTCTGGCGTCCTTTCGCAGATCCACCTTTTCTACCAGATCGTAATACACATCCGGATGGAGGAATTTTAAGGACAGGTCATCCAGCTCGATCTTAATCTTGGAAATACCCAGACGGTCTGCAATGGGAGCATAGATCTCCAGTGTCTCTCTGGCCTTTTCCTTCTGCTTCTCCGGCTTCCAGTATTTTCCAGTCCGCATATTGTGGAGACGGTCTGCCAGCTTGATAATGATGACGCGGATATCCTTTGCCATGGCAAGAAACATCTTCCGCAGGTTCTCCGCCTGGATCTCCACCTTATCCTTATCCCAGTTTAACTGGGTCAGCTTGGTAACGCCGTCTACCAGAAAGGCTACCTCAGAGCCAAACTCCTTTGTCAGCTGCTCAAGGGTCATAATGGTGTCTTCAACCACATCATGGAGAAGGCCCGCTGCAATGGTCTCCTTATCCATTTCCAGATCAGCCAGAATGATCGCCACGCAGAGCGGATGGATAATATAGGGCTCTCCTGATTTGCGCTTCTGCTCCTTGTGAGCCTCATCAGCGATTTTATATGCCTTTTCGATCATGGTAAGATCATCCGACGGATGGTACTTTTGGATGGCGCGGATCAGATCCTGATACAGTACCTCCGGACTGGTAAAATCAGCCGGCGCTTCCAGTTCAATATCCAGTTTTTCTTTTGTTCCCTCTTTTCCCATATGTGTGGTCACCTTTTTCTTAGAAATAATTAGTTATCATTATAATTTTATTTCTGCGAAAAAGCAAGGCCGTCCTTGAAAATATGGCGTCCATGACCGAAACAAATAAAAATTCAGGGATATCCATACATCCTTTTCATGTACGGTTATCCCTGAATCCATATGTTTATTTCATGCTGTCAGCGCCAAACGGGTCTTTATGACAATTCCAGCTTTCCCGTATAGAGCTGATAGTACGTTCCCTTTAAGCGGATCAGATCCTCATGGTCTCCCCGCTCGATGATCCGTCCATGATCCAGCACAATGATCGCGTTGCTGTTGCGGATGGTGGACAGACGGTGGGCGATCACAAATACGGTGCGCCCCTTCATCAGATTGTCCATACCTTTCTGCACAATACTCTCGGTTCTGGTATCAATACTGGAGGTTGCCTCGTCTAAGATCAATACTGGCGGATCTGCCACCGCAGCCCTGGCGATAGATAAGAGCTGTCTCTGGCCCTGGGACAGCTCCTCGCCGTCTCCGCTTAACATGGTATCATAGCCCTGAGGCAGCATACGGATAAACTGATCCGCATGGGCCAGCTTTGCAGCCGCATATACCTCTTCATCTGTAGCGTCCAGCTTTCCGTAGCGGATATTTTCCCGGATTGTCCCTGTAAATAAATGGGTATCCTGAAGCACGATTCCCAGAGAACGCCTTAAATCGTCCTTCCTGATCTTTGTAATATTGATGCCGTCATAACGGATCTTTCCATCCTGAATATCGTAAAAACGGTTGATCAGGTTGGTAATGGTGGTCTTTCCGGCTCCTGTAGAGCCTACAAATGCCAGCTTTTGACCGGGCTTTGCAAACAGGCTGATATCATGGAGGATCACCTTTTCATCATCATAACCAAAGGTCACATTCTCAAACCGAACGTCGCCTGTAAGCTCTGTATAGGTCACACTGCCGTCGCCGTGGGGATGCTTCCAGGCCCACATGCCGGTACGCTCCTTACATTCAGAGATCACCCCGTCCGCATCCTTTCTGGCATTGACCAGAGTTACATAGCCTTCATCCTTTTCCGGCTTCTCATCAATCAGGGCAAAAATACGTTCCGCGCCTGCCAGAGCCATGATAATGGCGTTAAACTGCTGGGCCACCTGCATAAAGGGCTGGGTAAAGCTCTTTGTAAACTGCAGGTAGGAAGCCATCACACCCAGGGTAATGCCGCCGACTCCCAGCACAGACAGGAAACCTCCCAGCACTGCCGTAAGCACAAACTGCATATTTCCGATGTTTCCGATCACAGGCCCCATAATGTTGGCAAAGGTATTGGCCTGAGAAGCACATTCAAAAAGCGCTTCATTTAATTTGTCAAACTCCTCCTCGGATTTGCGCTCATGGTTAAATACCTTAACCACTCTCTGGCCGTTCATCCGCTCTTCCACAAAGCCTGTTATGTCCGCTACAGCCACCTGCTGGCGCACAAAATATTTTCCGCTGTTTCCTCCGATCTTTCTGGATACGAAAAGCATGACAACAATAACCAGTACAGCCAGCACCGTAAGAGCAGGGCTTAACACCAGCATGGAGATAAAAGTTACTACGATCGTAAAAAAGGAAGACAGCGCCTGGGGGATGGACTGGCTGATCATCTGGCGCAGCGTGTCTGTATCGTTGGTGTAAAGACTCATGATAGAGCCGGTTGTATTCTGATCAAAATACCGGATCGGAAGGGTCTGCATGTGCTCAAACATATCGTCACGGATCCGTTTTAACACACCCTGTCCGATATAGACCATCAGTCTTGTATAGGTAAAGGCGGCAAGTACGCCCGCAACGAAAATACAGGCCAGCGTTCCCAGCGCCCGGTACAGCCCGGCAAAATCCGGCGTCTGCTGTCCGATCAGCGGGATAATAAAGTCGTCCAGCAGAAATTTCAGCGACAGAGATACGGAAATGCTTGCTCCTGAACTGATAAAGATACAGATAAATACCAGAAAAAAGCGCAGCTTATACGTTTCTGTCACATATTTTAAAAGACGCTTTGCGGTCTGAGCCGTGTTTTTGGAAATCTGTAGTTTCTTACTGCTCATTCTCTTCGCCTCCCTTCATCTGAGACTCATATACTTCACGGTAGATCTCATTGGTGCGCAGAAGCTCACTGGAAGTACCCACGCCCACAATCTGTCCTTCCTCCAGAACAATGATCTGATCTGCGTCCTCAATGGAGGAAACCCGCTGGGCAATAATGATCTTTGTAGTATCGGGAATCTCCTCTCTGAAGGCCCTGCGGATGAGAGCATCCGTCTTTGTGTCTACCGCACTGGTAGAATCATCCAGGATCAGGATCTTAGGCCGCTTTAACAGCGCTCTCGCAATACACAGGCGCTGCTTCTGGCCGCCGGATACGTTGTTTCCGCCCTGAACGATCATAGTATCATAACCGTGAGGAAACTCCTTTACAAACCCGTCCGCCTGAGCCAGACGGCATACCCGCTCCACTTCCTCATTGGAGGCCCTTTCATTGCCCCAGCGGATATTCTCATAAATGCTTCCTGTGAAAAGCACATTTTTCTGGAGCACCATGGAAACCTGGTCTCTCAGAACCTCCAGGTCGTACTCTCTTACATCAATTCCGCCTACCTTTACGCTTCCCTTTGTCACATCATATAATCTGGGAATCAGCTGTACCAGCGTGGATTTGGAGCTTCCGGTCCCTCCGATAATGCCTACGGTCTGTCCCGGCTTGATGGAAAGATTTACATCCTTTAAGGAAAGAGGGCCGCCTTCACCTGCATAGCTGAAATCTACATGCTCAAAGGTGATGCTTCCGTCCGCAACCTCCTTCACCGCCTGCTCCTTTGCCTGCATTTCAGGCACTTCCGTAAGGACACTGGTAATACGGTCTGTGGATGCCTCAGCAATCATGATCATAACAAAGACGAAGGTAACCATCATCAGGGACATCATGATCTGCATAGCATAGACGATCACGCTTGTCATCTCTCCTGTCTCCATGGTTCCAAAGACAATGCTCCTGCCGCTGATTGCTACCAGAAGGATGATCACTATATAAATTACCGTCTGCATTACAGGAGAATTCCATGCCACAATCCCTTCAGCCTTTGTAAAAAGCTTGTAAACGTACTTGGATATATCATGGAACTTACCGATTTCATAATCTTCCCGTACAAAAGATTTTACCACTCTGGAAGCGTTTACATTTTCCTGTACAGAATTATTTAAAATATCGTACTCGTCAAAAACCTTTACAAAATGGGGATGGGCCTTCTTCGCAATAAAAATCAGGGCGCCGCCCAGAACGGGGATCACAACTAAAAATAAAAGCGCAATCTTTGGATTGATGGTCAGAGTCATAACCCATGATAAAGCTACCATGATGGGCGCTCTGGCTAACAGGCGCAGGCTCATCATATAAGCCATCTGAACATTGGTAATATCCGTAGTCATACGGGTTACAAGACCTGAGGTAGAGAAATGGTCGATATTCTTAAACGAAAACTCCTGAACCCTGTAAAATATATCATGGCGCAGATTTTTTGCATATCCCGCCGCCGCGATTGCCGCCGTCTTTCCGGCTGTTACGCCGAAATACAGGGCAAGCATTGCCATCACAACCAGTATGAAGCCCCTCTGGATGATGTAAGGCAGATTGCCTCCTGCGATTCCAATGTCAATGATCTTTGCCATTTCCATGGGGATCATAACTTCTAACAGCACCTCCAGCAATACAAATATGGGAGTCAGTATAGACTGCTTTTTGTATTCCCGGACCGACTTTAAAAGTAATTTATTCATCCTTTTCCTCTTCCTCCTTTATGTTTTTATTTGTTTTAGACGCTTCCTCCTCCGCTTTTACAAGATTGCCGAACATCCGGCACATCACACTGCGCCAGATATGAAGCTCTTCTTCCGGGATTCCCTCCATAAGAAGGGCTTCCGTTCTGCCCAGCTGCTCTAAAATCTGGGGACGCAGTGACTCCGCCCTGGCTGTCGGCACAATGCGCTTAAGCCTTGCATCCTGAGGAACGCTTTCTCTCCTGATGAATCCATTTTTTTCCAAAAGCTTCAGGATCCCTGTTACCGTTGATTTGCGGATACGGAACTCTTCCTCGATATCCTTCTGATACACATCCGTATGAAGGGTCCGCAGAAGGATAAACTTCATAATATGCCGCTGAGACCCGGTCAATCCCTCATCCATCAGCTCCTCCTGGATGTTCCTGCGCTTTAACTGATGAGAGAGCATATGGATCATCCTTCCCATATGCATTGTTTCCATTCTGCATTCCATATCCTGCATCATTTCACCTCTTCGTATGCACTGCTTTCAGATAGTTAGCGTCCTAACTTTTGGTATTATACAGACTTAAAAATTTAATGTCAAGATAGTTTCACAGGGGAAAATGTGAAAAATATGTGTTCAAAAAAGCGTCCATCCCATTTTTCAACAGAATGAACGCTTCTGGACGGAAAATTACTTTCCCTCATAAACGATTGCAGAGTCCACTGCATAATCCTTTAACTTCTCTCTGCCCTTTAATCCGGCCAGTTCCATTACAAAACAGATTTTTACCACCTGGCCTCCCAGCTGTTCGATCAGCTTTATAATCGCCTCTGTAGTGCCTCCGGTGGCGATCAGATCGTCTACGATCACAACCTTCTGGCCCGGACGGATGGCGTCCTTATGGATCTCGATCTCTGCAGTTCCGTATTCTAGTTCATACTCTGCAGAAATGGTCTCGCAGGGAAGCTTTCCCTTTTTGCGCACAGGCACAAAGCTCTTATGCTCTGCATAGGCCACCGGTACGCCGAAAATAAAGCCTCTGGACTCCGGCCCAACGACTACGTCATAATCCAGATCCTTCACCATGGCGCGCAGGCTGTCTACTGCCAGCTGCAGTCCGTCTGCATCCTGTAAAATAGAGGTTACATCCCTGAAAATGATTCCCGGCTCCGGGAAATCAGGAATGCTTCTTACATATTCTTCCAGTTTTTTCATGTCTGCCTTCTCCTTTTGTTTGATCTGCAATCGGTTCACGGACTATTCTTCCTTCAGGTTCCGTACCGTATCCCGTATGATAAGCTTATTATCCAGATAAATTCTCCTGTTATCCACAATTCCATCGTCCAGACGGCGCAGAAGCACTCTGGCGCCCTCTCTGGCGATATCGCCCATGTTTCTCTCCACCGTAGTCAAATGCATATCGGAATAACCGGACAAATCCCAGTTATCAAAGCCGATCAGAGAAACATCTCCCGGCACAGACAGCCCCGCCTCATCGATCGCTGTCCTTGCTCCAAAGGCCATCTCATCATTAAAACAGAGAATTGCCGTAGGCTCATAGGAAAGGAGCTGTTTTGCTGCGCTGTAGCCGCTTCCGTAACGATAGTTTCCATTAATCATAGGCACCTGATCGGGATCCAGCCCGTGCTTTCGCATGGAGATCCGCCAGCCTCTGTGGCGCAGGCGGGTAGAATCCAGCTCTGGCCTTCCCTCGATGACTGCCAGCTTCCGATGGCCATTATCCAAAAGGTAATCCATGGCCCGTTCCATGGCCCTAGCCTCGTCTGTTGTCACATTGGGCGCATCGATATCCACGGAACGGCAGATAACCGTCATGGGAATCTTCTTTGACAGAACCTCATCCATAAATTCCATATCCTCATTTTTCTGAGACAGAACAATGATCCCGTCAAAATAGCTGGGATTTAAGGTACCCGGTTCATGCATATCAATACCCTTTACCACTACATTATACTTGCTTCCCGTAATACTGTAAACCCCTGTAAGTACATCGTGAAGCACATAGGGAGAAGTCATTTTGCTGATCGTTGAAAAATACAGTCCGATCACATAGGAACGTGATTTTTTCAAGTGGATCGCTGCCTGATTGGGTACATATCCCATTTCAGACGCCAGACGGCGGATCCTGTCTCTTGTCTCGGAATATCCCCCCACTCCGTTTAAGGCCCTGGAAACCGTTGAATAGGAAACACCCGCCTTTTTAGCGATATCCTTGATCGTTACTGCCACTTTATCCCCTCCGTTTTACATATTCCCGATATTTTCTGTGACAACTGCAGGCCCTTCCTGGCCGCTTATCTCCACATCCTTTAATATAAGCTCTTCGATATTATTTGCATAGATTCCCTGGCGGCAGGTGGTCTTACTGCAGCCCTCCATCATGGCCGGCTGGCCGCACATAGGTTCATCTGCATAAGTTACCCGCACATGCTCCATCTCTACCCGTCCGATCTTCTTTTCCGGCAGGCCATACATATAGGCAGCAGCCACATGGCAATTTCTGGCCTCAATATTTCTAAAGGTAAGGGTAGCGATCTCCGGCAGGCGGTCATCCACCGGTCCGGCTTCCTTGCTGCGGACATACTCAGAATGGCCATCCGGATCGCAGAAATAGAAACAATTGATCACAAAGGGAGTCATTACATGATCCATTGTGATATTTTCAAATAAAATACCCTGAACTACCGCATCCTTTCCACGTCCTCTTCTGGTCTTGATCCGCAGTCCCCGGTCCGTATGAAGGAACATACAGTCTCTTACGGTCAGATTCTTCACGCCTCCGGCCATCTCGCTTCCGATGGTAATGGAGCCGTGGCCGTCGCGCATACAGCACTGGCGGATGGTTACATTTTCACAGGGACGCTTATAGGTAGATCCCATATAGATTTTTCCTGATTTTAAAGCAATACAGTCATCGCCCAGAGAGAAATACACACCTGTAATTTCCACATTTTTACAGGACTCCGGATCCAGGCCATCAGTGTTGGGAGAATCCTTTGGATTTAATACCTTCATGTCCAGGAAACGAAGGTTGTCGGAAAAATAAGGATGGAGATTCCAGCTTGGGCTGTTCTGTACCGTGATACCCTGGAGAACTACATGTTCACACCGCTCTAAAAATACCATTCTGGGGCGGAATGCGCCGTTCATGATCTTGGGATCCTTCCACCAGTTCTCTCTGTTTGCATTTCCATCTATCGTTCCCTGTCCGTAAATCGTTACATTTTTTACGTTCACTCCTGTAATAATAGCTGTAAACATAGGAAGAGGATTTCCCTCCCAGGTACCCAGATTGTACTCATCCTTTTCATTATAACTCTGGATCATCCCTTTGAACACAGGAAAACGGCTGCGGTCTGTAAAAGCAGACAATACGGCTCCCTCATCCAACTCAATGGAAACATCATCCTTAAGGAACAGAGAGGAGATCCGGTAGGTTCCTGCCGGGATCAGCACACGACTCTCTTTCGGGCAGGCCATGATCGCTGCCTGGATAAAAATCGTGTCATCGCTCTCCCCATCTCCCTTTGCGCCAAAGTCGCGGACATTTAAGGTAACAAACTCATAGTCTGTAGCAAAGTAGGACATAATCCTCTCTCCGGCCTCATTGACCGCCTCTACTTCGTACTGGGTATCGGGAGTCAGATGATACAGGCTGGTGACCGCCTTGTCTGTTTTTGCCGCCTCTTTGTGATTTAAGTAGATAGTCCAGGAAGAGGCTGTATGGTAGCGTCCTCCGTCTTCAATTTCAATTACCGCACATCTTGCGTTCTTGTAGATTACTTTTAATTCCATAGCTTTTGTCTCCTTTAACAAAAATAGAGGAATCCCCCGAAAGAGAATCCTCCGTTTTTTAATGTACCATGTAACATTTAACCCTTTACACCGCCGGCTGCGATACCGTCAATAAAGGAATCCTGGGCGCAGAAAAATACCACCAGGGAAGGAATAATGGAAATCAGGGACATTGCCAGAATCCGGTTCCACTGGAAGCCTACGTCGCCGTCCATAGACATACGCAGATATACGGAGTTGGTATATTTATCCATATCAGCGATATAGATCAACGGGCCCTGGAAGTCATTGTTGGTCCACATGAACTGGAACAGCGCACAGGATACCAGTGATGGCTTTAACATAGGCACGATTACATACCACAGTGTTTTTAAGGTGTTACAGCCGTCAATCTTAGCCGCCTCCTCCAGCTCTTTTGGTACGCCTCGTAAGAACTGGATCAGCATGAATACAAAGTAGGTATCAGCTGCAAATAAGGACGGGATAACCAGAGGCAGGTAGGTATTTACCCACTTCCAGTTGTTGAACATGATGTACTGAGGTGCGTTTAATACAACCTGAGGAAGGAACAGGGTAGACATCAGCAGTGCAAAAAAGATGTTCTTTCCTTTAAAGTTGAAACGTCCAAAGCCATATGCTGTGATCGTTGCGGATACAACGGTAAAGATAACCTTCGGAATAACGATCTTGTAGGTATTGATCAGAGATTTAACCAGATCGATCTTTCCTCCGTAGCTCTTAAATGCATTGTCATAGCCGTCGAATACAGGATTCTTCGGGATAAACCATGCGCTGGTGAAGATCTCGGAGTTGGTCTTAAAGGTTGCTCCCACCATCCAGATCAGAGGATACACCATGATAATCCCTACCAGGATCAGAAGGGTGTAGCGGATCACAGTACTGATTTTTCTTCTTGTCTCTCTTGTCATCTGATTCTACCTCCCATCCTCATCTGAATAGTAAACCCACTTCTTCTGGCTGACAAATGCAACAACGGTCATAGTCATAGTAATCAAGAACAGGATCCACGCCTGGGCGCTTGCCATACCCATCTTGTGGCGGAGGAATGCGTTGTTGTAGATCAGCATGGAGATCAGGGTGGTTGCTCCGTTTGGTCCGCCCTTGGTTACAAGGAACGGTCCGTTGAACTCCTGGAATGCCTGGCATAACTGGGTAACCAGGTTGTAGAAAATAACCGGTGTGATCAGGGGTACGGTAATCTTAAAGAACTGTGTCCACTTGCCGGCGCCGTCGATGGAAGCCGCCTCATAAAGATCCTCAGACACGCCCTTTAAGGCTGCCAGGAAGATAACCATAGCGGAACCGAACTGCCATACACGGAGAAGTACGATCACCATCAGGGCGCTCATGTCTCCGGCCATCCAGTTGATCTCCGGGATACCGAACGCGCCTAAAACGGTGTTGATCAGGCCGTCTGTGTTAAATACAGCTCTCCACAGGATAGCGATCGCGATGGAGCCGCCCAGAATGGAAGGGATGTAGTAAGCGGTTCTGAAGAAGTTTACGCCCTTTAACTTAAAGTTTAAGATGTAGGCAATAAACAGAGCGAACATCAGCTTTAAGGGCACGTCAAAAATGGCGTATTTAAACGTTACCACAAAGGCGCGGATGATATCGGGATCCGTAAAGATCTTCTCGTAATTCATCATGCCGTACTTGGTAATGCCATTGAAAAGGTCGTAGTTGGTGAAGCTGTAAAAAAGGGATGAGAGGAAGGGATATACCTTAAACAGGATAAAACCAACCAGCCAGGGCAGGATGTACAGAAGGCCGATATTCAGCGCCCAGAATCCTTTCTTGTTTTTCATACGGTTACCTCCATAATATTTCGTACTTTTATACGCGGTCCGCATACTTTTCTGCCAGGAGAGTGCCCAGGGCGCAGCCCTTTTTTATGGCGTATGCGAGCTGCTCGCCGGAAGCCTCTTTGGAAGCCTCCAGATGTTTTCTTATGCCTTCACGGAACATGTCCTGGAGCGCTCTGTAATGCTCATAGATCTCCGGAGACATCTCCTCTATCATGTCGATCAGCAAGGCCAGATCTGCCTCGCTGAGAGTTTTCTGTGTTTTAAAATAAGTAACAATACTGCTGTAATTTTCTTTGTTTTTAACTGCTTCTCTGATTTCTTTTTCTGTCATATTCACTGTTCCCTTCAAAGGGAGGCAGCGTCTGAAAGGGACGCTGCCGTTTATTTCTTGCGGATTAGTAGTTGCTGTAGCACTCATCAATGCCCTTAAGCAGTTCCTCGGCAGCCTCGGCAGATGTCGTGTTGCCTGCGGACAGCTTACCGAATACCTTGTAGTATACGCCGTCAGGGTTAGCCTTTAAGTCATTATGCTCGAAGTAGGGATCCAGAGGGAACTTGCTGTATGCAGTCACCTTGGAGTTTGCTTCCTTAACCATCTCATCGCCGATTCCCTTCTCATTGAGAATCTCAATTGCCTTCTTGGAGCAAGGGATACCTCTCTCAGTACCGGAGATTTCGATGCCTTCATCCTCATTTAACAGGAAGTTGATCAGCATGGCTGCTTCCTTCGGATGCTCAGAATTTGCTGCAACTGCAAATGCCATGGATACCTTGGTAAATCCGCCGTTGTGATCGCCGAACTTGATGAAGTCGCCGATTACCAGCTCCTGTCCAGGCTTATCTGTACTCTCTGCGATCGCCTGCTGGAACTTGCTTACAGAAGAATCCCACTCAAGGATACCTGCATACTTACCGTTGATCCACTTAGCGTTCTTGTCAAGAGAGTCTGCCATATCGCCCTGAAGTGTAGCCAGAGTAGGAATTACATGATTCTCTTCCAGCTTTGTGATGAAATCCATACCTTCCTGGATCTCTTCCTTTGTATACTGAACAGCTCCGTCCTCTACCCAGGCCTTGCCGTACTTGCTCTCTAAGTAGTATACCAGGAAAATCGCACGGTCGTACTCGCCCAGTGCCAGAGGATAATAATCGTCGCCGTATGCCTTAAATGCCTCTCCGGCTGCCAGTAAGGATGCCTCGTCTGTAGGAAGCTCGCATCCGATCTCATCAAATGTGGTCTTATTCCAGTAGAACAGACGGCCTGTCAGAGAAATCGGAACTGCCATCAGCTTTCCGTCTGCCTTACACTGATCCAGAACCTCCTGGTCAAACTGTGTCAGGTCGATCACATCGCTGTACTCGTCCAGATTTACGAAATTCTTACCGTTTCCGCTATAGGATGTGATCCAGTTCCAGTTGATCTGCATTACGTCAGCTGCATTGCCGCCCTGGATTGCCAGAGCCTGCTTCTCTTCCCAGCCGGTCCATGCGCCATACTCAGCCTCAACCTTGATGTTTGGATACTTTTCCATGAAAGCGGCGATTGCCTTTTCTGTTGCCTCATGACGGGCATCACCGCCCCACCATGAAAACTTTAAGGTAACTTCCTCATTGCTCGCTGCGCTGTCGCCGCCCTCAGCCTTACCTGCTGCAGTTGTATCTGTAGATGCGGACGTACCGCCGCAGGCTGCCAGAGATAATGCCATGGTAGATGCCAGAGCCAGAGATACTGCTTTTTTGAAATTTCTCTTCATTTTACTCTCTCCCTTTCTTTTCCCCTTCGCATACACATTTTGCAAAGGTTTGCAACATTGTTCTGAAAATTGTGCACATCCGCTAGGTAAGCGTTTACAAATTTGTATGCTTTTAAGCAAACGTGCTTATTTCTCATGGTAATTTCATAATATCATTAACCCTATCAGTTGTCAATTATGTATTGTGTATATTTTTACACTTTCTTTTTATGCAATATGTCTAGTTTTCTTCTCTGTTTTTTTGTGATAAGATGGTTTCAAGACAGAAAATGATATTTTTGGTGGTAATGCAAGTATTTTTTACCAAATTAAGGGAAATTAGATCCAGACAGTCATGACATTTATTACCCGTTTTTGGTCTGCAAACGTTTACATATCATTTTCTTTCATACTGTCTTTAAAAACCCTTATATATGTGTTACTATTTTTAAAGGATAAAGGAGAATTATATCATGATGAAGATTTTGGACCATTACATTGACCAGCTGTTAGACAAGAGTACGCCTCAGGCTCCGGTCTGGAACATCGAAAAGATCAAAAACGGCGGAGCTTCTACCTGGAACTACATTGACGGCTGTATGATCAAGGCCATTCTTGAATTGTACCATATTACCCGAAATGGAAAATACCTGGAATTTGCCGATGCCTTTATCGACTACTTTGTGCAGGAGGACGGCTCCATCACTTCCTATGATCCAAAGGAATATAATCTGGACAATGTAAATGCCGGCAAAACCCTTTTCGATCTCTATGAGCTTACCGGACGGGAGAAGTACCGCAAAGCCATCGACACAGTATACAGCCAGCTGAAAGGGCAGCCAAGAACCACAACAGGCAACTTCTGGCACAAGATGATCTATCCAAACCAGATCTGGCTGGATGGCCTGTATATGGCCCAGCCCTTCTATATGCAGTACGAAGTAACCTATAATAATGGTGCCAACTGCCGGGACTCCTTTGAGCAGTTCCTTCATGTATATGACCTCATGAAAGACACACGCAACGGCCTGTACTACCACGCATATGATGATTCCAGAGAATCCTTCTGGTGCGACCCCGTCACAGGCCTGTCAGACAATTTCTGGCTGCGCGCACTGGGCTGGTATGCCATGGCCCTGATCGATACCATGGAGGTAATGCCGGGATCCATGGCCCAGGAGAAGGAAAAGCTGGGCGCTATTTATAAGGAACTGATTGACGCCATGCTGCCCTATCAGGACAAGGAAACCGGTATGTGGTATCAGGTTGTAAACAGAGGCCGCATTAAGCCAAACTATCTGGAAACCTCCGGCTCCGCCATCTTCGCCTATGCAATCATGAAGAGCGTGCGTCTGGGCTATCTGGATGAAAGCTATTTTACCTTTGGAGAAAGGGCATTTACCGGCATCTGTGAAACATATCTCTCTGAAGAAAACGGAGAACTTCAGTTAGGCGGCATCTGCCTGGTTGCAGGACTTGGAAATAAAGAAATGCGGGAAGGCACCTTTGACTACTATATGAGAGAACCCATTGTAAAAAATGAGGCAAAAGGCGTAGCCCCTCTGATCCTTGCTTACATTGAAATCCTGCTCCGCGAAAAGGCAGGCACACAGGAGTAGATTTTATGCTGAAAGAAGAACGACAGGCACTGATCTTAAACAAGCTTCATACATCAGGAAAGGTTGTGGTAAGCCAGCTGGCAGCCGACCTTAAGGTTTCCGAGGATACAGTCCGCAGAGATCTGCTGGATCTAGATCAAAAAGGACTGCTAAAACGGGTGTTTGGAGGGGCAATCCCTCTGGAACGTCCGGTCATCGGTTTTTTCGACCGGGAAGAGGCAGACGTAGAGCTGAAGCAGAAGCTCGCCGAAAGAGCCCTGGGCTTTCTGGAGCCCGACCAGCTGGTAGCCATTGACGGCAGCAGCACCAATCTGCAGTTTGCTAAGAATATCCCTTCCGATATGAAACTTACGATTTTAACAAACAGCTACAGCATCGCCCATGTGTGTTCCATGAAGGAGCAGGTAAAGGTGATCGTTCTGGGCGGGGATCTGTTAAAGGATTCCATGACAACCGTAGGTGAAACGGCAGCTGCTCAAGCAGCCGCCTACCATCCGGATCTGTGTTTTATGGGCGTTTATGCCGTACACCCCGAATACGGCATGACGATTCCCTATCCTGAAGAGGTAAGTATCAAGAGCCAGCTGATCCGATCCTCCAGACGGGTCATCGCTCTGGTGGATCCCGTGAAGCTGAATACCGTATCACGATATCATGTGTGCGGGATTGAAGCCTTTACAGCCCTTATTACAGACGGATCTGTGGAAGGCGAGATGGCTTTGGGATACCGGAACCGGGGACTGGATTTTATATAAAAACGGCCTGCAAAGCCTCTCTTTGCTCTTTTTGCGTTTGTTTGCGTTAGTTTTTCTTTAATTCATGCGTTAGTTTGCGTTTTTAATAATTTATGTATTCACATGATTTTATTTTGCGCAAATTAACGCATTTTTTTGCGATATTATGCTTGACATTGTGCTGTATGGCGCTATAATAAATGTATAAACCAGTATGAAATACAGCAATTTGAGGAGGATTTTGTTTATGAGATTTTTCGTTGATACTGCTAATGTAGAAGACATCCGCAAGGCAAACGATATGGGGATCATCTGCGGAGTTACAACCAATCCGTCTCTGATCGCCAAAGAAGGCCGCGACTTTAAGGAAGTAATCTCTGAGATCACATCCATCGTAGACGGCCCTATCAGCGGCGAGGTAAAAGCTACAACCACAGACGCAGAAGGCATGATCGCAGAAGGCCGCGAGATCGCTGCCATCCATCCAAACATGGTTGTAAAAATCCCCATGACCGTAGAAGGCTTAAAGGCTGTAAAGGTGCTTTCCGCAGAAGGCGTTAAAACAAATGTTACTCTGGTATTTTCTGCTGCACAGGCACTGCTGGCCGCCAGAGCAGGAGCGACTTATGTATCTCCTTTCTTAGGCCGTCTGGATGATATCTCCATGCCGGGCATTGACCTGATCTACGATATCACGGAGATTTTCCAGATGCACAATATCGAAACAGAGATCATTGCAGCCAGCGTGCGCAATCCGATCCATGTGATCGACTGCGCCAAAGCCGGAGCAGATATCGCTACCGTTCCCTACAAGGTGCTGGAGCAGATGACAAAGCATCCCCTTACCGATCAGGGAATTGCAAAATTCCAGGCAGATTATAAGGCTGTGTTTGGCGAATAATGATATGAAAAATGCCAGCTCCGTTTTCGCTTGCGGGGCTGGCATTTTTCATATTAAAACAGTTTCTGTTACATGATCCGCACATGCTTCAAAGCGCCTGTCTTTGAAAACTCGGTCCATTCGCACACATTTACGGCATGGTCTCCGATGCGCTCCAGATATTTGGCGACCATCAATAGATCGATTCCCTGATCTGCCTGATCCGGCGATGTTTTCAGCAGGCTGATCACATCTGTCTTTACCTGATTAAACAGGCTGTCTACTCGATCATCCATACGGATGATTTTTTCAGTTTCTTCCAGATCCTGGGAAATAAAGGCCTCTACCGCATCGTGAACCATTTTCCTGGCTTCTTCCGCCATAAGAGGAAGATGCTTTACAATGTGATAAGCGTGTTCGCTTTTAATCCTCAAGATCAGCTCTGCTATATCGGAAGCATGATCTCCGATACGCTCCAGATCCGTAACCACCTTTAAAGCGGTGGAAATCTGGCGCAGGTCGCAGGCTACGGGCTGTTGGCGCAGGATCAGAGACAGGCAGCGGGATTCTATAGCCCGCTCCATATCATTAACCGTCCGATCCCCCTTGATGACATCTTCTGCAAGTGTATAATTCTGATCCTCAAAAGCCACAAAGGTCTGCTCAATGGCCTTTTCCACCATGAACGCCATTTCTCTTAAATCCTTATTCAACTCTTCCAACTCATGTTCATAAGTTATGCGAACTGTCATATCTTTTCCTTTCCGCCGCGGTTTTACTGTCTATCAGCCGAAACGTCCTGTAATATAGTCCTCTGTACGCTTATCCTTTGGCATGGTAAACAATTCGTTTGTAGAAGCATATTCTACCACCTCTCCTACAAGGAAAAAGGCTGTATAATCTGCAATACGGGCCGCCTGCTGCATATTATGAGTTACAATAGCCACTGTATATCTGCTCTTTAAATCATCCATCAGATCCTCGATCTTCAACGTGGAAATGGGATCCAGGGCAGATGTAGGCTCATCCATAAGAAGAACCTCCGGCTCTACCGCCAATGCCCTTGCAATGCACAGACGCTGCTGCTGGCCGCCGGACAGTCCCAGAGCAGATTTCTTTAAACGGTCTGAAACCTCATCCCAGAGAGCCGCCCCACGCAGGCTTCTCTCCACTATCTCGTCCAGTTGGGCCTTATTTTTAATCCCGTGGATCCTGGGGCCATAAGCAATATTGTCATAGATACTCATTGGAAATGGATTGGGCTGCTGAAAAACCATTCCCACCTTTTTGCGCAAAAGAGTCGTATCTACCTGGGGATCATAAATATTTTCATCATCCAGAAGAACCGTTCCCTCGATTTTTACATTGGGAACCAGATCGTTCATTCTGTTTAATGTTTTTAAAAAGGTCGATTTTCCGCAGCCGGAAGGCCCGATAAAGGCTGTAATCTTATTTTCATATAAATCCAGATTAATATTTTTTAAAGCATGATTTTCTCCATAGTACAGATTTAGATTCTGTGCGGAGATTTTTACTTTGTTTTCCACAGTTTTTCTCCTTTTGACTGCCTCCGGCGCTTATCGGGTTTCCACATTAAAGCGATGGGACAAATATTTTGCAAGACCGTTAATACCCAGAACGATTACCAGAAGTACCACAGCTACTCCAAATGCCTCATTATATTTTGCCTTCTGCATAAACAGATACAGCTGAATCGTCAGCGTTCCTCCGGACTCAAAAATCTTGCCAAGAATATTTTTGGGCAGATAGTAACCGCTTCCTGCAGTGAATAAAAGAGCCGCAGATTCTCCTACAATACGTCCGATAGCCAGGATCACGCCCGTAACAATACCCGGCATAGCACTGGGAAGAAGAATCGTACGGATCATGTACCATTTGGTAGCTCCGATCCCAAGAGCGCCATGACGGTAACTGTCCGGCACCGTCTTTAAAGCCTCCTGTGTCGTTCTCGTGATCAGGGGAAGGATCATCAATGTCAGCGTCAGGGAACCGGTAAGAATGGAATAACCCAGACCAATGGTATTTCCAAAAAATACCATTCCAAAAAGTCCAAAGATAATGGAGGGAATACCCGAAAGGGTTTCTGTCGTAAATTCGATCATCCGGACAATCTTCCCCGGCTTTGCATATTCATTCAAATAAACGGCAGAACCTACGCCAATGGGAGTAGCGATCAACAGTGTAATTACCACTATGTAGATCGTATTAATAATATTTCCCAGAATACCAAAGGTTCCCTTGACCGCACTGGAAGCAGTGCTTAAGAAAGACCAGGTCACATGAGGAATCCCTCTTACAAATGTATATCCCAGAATGCCCACAAGAATAAGCAGAGAAACAGCGGTACAGCCATAAATAAGACCTGTGAGCAGCATATCTGACGAACGGACATGCTTTCCGTAAATGCTTTCTCTAACTTCAGAATATTTATTAAGCCTGACGGCTGCTTCACCTGTCATTCTTCTTATCTCCCTTCTTAAGAATTCCTGTAAGACTGATATTGATCAGCATAATAAATACAAAAAGTACAAGTCCAATAGTAAAAAGCACCTGCCTGTGGAGACCGGAAGCGTATCCCATTTCAGCCACAATAGCGGTTGTCAGGAAACGGACAGAATTAAAGGGCAGCGGAAGGTTCACCGAGCTTCCGGATACCAGACTGATGGCCATAGCTTCTCCAATGGCGCGGCCCGTTCCCAGTACAATAGCTGTGATAATACCTGACTTGGCCGCCGGAAGCACCACATGGAAAATTGTCTGGATCCTGGTAGCGCCCATTGCCAGAGAAGCGCTTCTGAAGTGCAGAGGCACAGCTCTCAGAGCAGACTCGCTGATGTTGATCACTGTAGGAAGAATCATCAGAGCCAGCACCAGCACTGCTGAAATCAGGTTTGCTCCTCCGGTAAACTGGTGATCTGTTCCCTTAAAAATGATCAGCTCCAGCTTATACATCAGCGGATTTAAAATCAGAATACCAAGAAGTCCATAAATAACAGACGGAATTCCAGCCAGAAGTTCTACTGCCGGGCGCACTACGGATGCAATCTTTTTCGGTGCGATTTCCGCCAGAAACACAGCGGTCATCACTCCAATAGGAACTCCGATCAGGATCGCAAGGAAGGTTCCCACAACAGAAGTCAGGATAACATATAAGATACCAAAGCTGGGATCTGCGGCATCCGGCTTCCACACAGAACCGAACAGGATATCTGTAAGACCCACCTGAAACAGGGCGGGAGTGCCGCTGATAATCATATACAGTGTAATGGATGCAACAGCCAGAACAGCGAAAAAGCCGCAGGCGGTGAAAATCACCTGTGCAGCTTTTTCTACGCCGGACTTGCTGCCATGATGGGAACGTATGGAACAGGTTTCCGTTGTCATTGCAGATCGTCTCCTTTCCAGCCCGGATTATTTCTCTACAGAAATCAGTCCTACAGACTTTACAAGTTCAGCGCCTTCCTCAGAATAAATGAAGTCAAACAGAGCCTTTACCAGATCATTCTGCTCAGAAATCTCACCCTTGGTAGCCATTACGAAGGGACGGCTTAAGAAGTAGGTTCCAGCCTTGATGTTTTCTTCTGTAGGCTCTGCGCCCTCCAGCTTTACTGCTTTTACCGTATCATCCAGTACGTCTAAGGACACATAGCCTACGGCTCCGGGAGTAGAAGCAACCTTTGCCATGACAGCTCCTGTGCTGTCCAGCTCATTTGCATATTTGCACTTATCTTCCAGCTCTAACAGTTCTTCAAAAGCGGTTCTGGTACCGGAACCGGACTCACGGCCTACGACTACGATCGGAGCGTCATTTCCGCCTACATCCTTCCAGTTGGTTACTGTTCCGTCATAAATGCCGGCCAGCTGATCCTTTGTCAGATCTTCTACCGTATTAGAAGGATCAACAACCACTGCAATACCGTCGATTGCTACTATATTCTCAGCGATTCCCTTTGCTTTTTCCTCGTCTTTTAAGTTCCTGGAAGCGTTTCCGATATCTGCTGTTCCATTTGCAGCTGCCTCAACGCCTGCACCGGATCCTACAAACTCTGCCGTCACAGTGACCTTAGGATATTTTTCCATGAATGTTTCACTGAGTGCATTTGCGAACTTCTCCATAGAAGTAGAACCTACCATGCTGATGGTTCCGCTTAAATCAGCAGCAGCCTCTGTTTTCTCCTCTTTCTTTGCTTCCGTGGTATCAGCAGCCTTGCTGTCTGCCACTGTTGTTGTCTGTGCCGCTGTTGTTGTCTGTGCCGCTGTTGTCTCTTTAGAAGAACTTCCGCAGCCTGCCAGCATACCTGCTGCCATCACTGCTGTACCAACTGCTGCCAGAATCATTTTGCTGTTCTTTTTCATAATATTCTTTCCTCCACGTTACGCTCTGCGCTTTATTTTCATTGTGTTGTGTTCTTCGCTACATGGAGGAGTATACAAAAGTTTTACATTGAGAGAAAGCAAGGAAAGGTATAAGTTTTGTAAATTCTATGTAAACTAACGCGTTTTATGGAAAAATAACAAAAAAATACCGGCAAAAGCAGTCTTTGCTTTTCCGGTACTACAGTCTATTTTTTCGCGCCTGTGTTTTTTATAAAATCATGGCCGCATTTGGGACAGCGGATGCTGACCTTCCCATGATTTCTGGGAATACGTATCTTCTGTTTACAGCCTGGACAGCTGAAAATCTTATATCTGCGTCTCTCCTCCAGATGGAAGCGCCAGCCTTTTAAGCGCTCTGAAACCTGAAAATGCAGGCGGATATACGCATTATTTTCCTGACTGCGCCTGGTAATGTTCCGGGAAAAAATCCGAAAATAAAGAATTGCCAAAAGGATGATCAGCACACTGCGGATCAATGAGCCAAACCAGTAGGAACGTATAAAGAAGCTTACTGCTGCCAATATGACAATTACAATCGACAGAAATCTTCCCAGCTGGTCTGCGCCGTATCGGCCAATCATAAAACGCTGAAATTTTTCTTTTAGGTTTTGCATGGGGTGTGTCCTTTCTTGCACTGAAAATGATATTTCACAAAAATCCGTCAATCTGTTCCATTCTATTTTCCTTTTCTATCCGCTGGCAGATCTGTTCAAATTCATTTTCCGGTGGGGGAGGCAGGGGGATCGTACTTTTCATAGCCTCCTCAAACTCCCTTAAAACCTGTTCATCTGAAAAACCGCTTATTTCTCCCGGCTCTCTCTGCATATTATCATTCTGATCTGGTTTTTTGCTGTTAAATTTTTCCACGGGTCACCTCTGTTTGCCAAATCTCCTTAAGTTCCCTGATGCTTTAGGGTTGACTTTTTGCAGTTAACGCTTACTATAATACTATAGCACCTCTGTTTTCCGTGCTGTTACAGATACTCATTCAGGAGGTCAATTATGAAAAAAATCATTCTGACCGGCGGTGGCACTGCCGGCCATGTCACTCCAAACCTGGCCCTGCTCCCATCTCTTAAGGAAGCCGGGTATGAGATCCGTTATATCGGTTCTTATCAGGGAATAGAGCGAAAACTTATTGAAAATGCAGGCATTCCTTATGACGGAATCTCCTCCGGTAAGCTGCGCCGGTATTTTGACCTGAAAAATTTTTCAGATCCCTTCCGTGTGATCAAGGGCTATGCCGAGGCAAAACGCCTCTTAAAACGCTATAAGCCGGATGTTGTATTTTCAAAAGGCGGATTTGTAGCCGTTCCGGTTGTACTGGCCGCGAAACACTATAAAATCCCCACCATTATCCATGAATCTGATATGACGCCGGGACTGGCAAATAAAATCTGCATCCCCTCTGCCGCAAGGGTTTGCTGCAATTTTCCCGAAACCATGAAATATCTTCCCGCCGACAAGGCAGTTCTCACCGGCTCTCCCATCCGCGCAGAGCTTTTAAAGGGAGAACGGACTTCCGGACTGGCTTATGCGCACTTAAAAGAAGAGAAACCTGTCCTGCTGATCATAGGAGGCAGTCTTGGGTCTGTGGCTGTCAACACCGCTGTGCGCCGTATACTGCCCCGTCTTCTGCCCTCTTTCCAGATCATACATATCTGCGGTAAGGGCAATCTAGATGAATCTCTCATCGGCACCGAGGGATATGTGCAGTATGAGTATGTAGACGCTCCGTTAAAACACCTCTTTGCAGCGGCAGATATCGTTATTTCCAGAGCCGGAGCCAACTCCATCTGCGAGCTTTTAGCCCTCCGCAAGCCCAATCTGCTGATCCCGCTGTCCGCAGCTGCCAGCCGGGGCGATCAGATCTTAAATGCAAATTCCTTTGCAAAGCAGGGCTTCAGCAAGGTTTTAGAGGAGGAAGCCATCACAGATGATAGTCTCTGTGAAGCAGTAACTGAACTTTATGCCAATCGTTCCTCCTATATCAGCGCCATGGAAACAAGTAAATTAAACCATGCAGTGGAAACTATCATGACGCTGATCAATGAATGTTCCGAAGGAAAATAATCGCTTCTACGGCCACATTTCATTTCCGAGAAGGGTTTCCATATACTTTCTGATACGGCTCACTCTGGAGTAGCAGGCCTTTTCTGAAATATTCAGGATCTGGCATACCTCCTCTGTGGGCCTTCCCTGTATCAGTTTTAAATTTGCCACCTTCTGCCAGTTATCAGGCATATTCTCAATTGCATCCAGTATGGCGATACATCGCTCTTTACTGGCTACATACTCCGGAATACTCTGCTTTCTATTCTGTATCCTGAAGTCTTCCATTATAAAATCATCATTATCTACATCCTCACAGGTTCTGTTTTCAAGCCTTCTGCGGTAATCTACACAACGGCTTTTCACAATCCGGCCAAGAAGTATCCTCTTGCCCGTTTCTGTCTGCTCCAGAGAATAATCATACTGGGCATAGGAAACAAATGTATCCTGAACGATGTCGTCTATATAATCTACAGGAATATTATATCCATAGGCAAGTCTGCGGACGGTACCTTCATACTCCTGGTACATCTGCTCAAACCGCCTTCTGGCTTTTTCATCCATCTTCTTAATCATTCCTGCTTTCGAAAACTGCCTTTTATTTTTTCTGCCAGCTCTGTAAGATCATCTCCGGAAACAGCTCCGGGTGTCCAGCTGACTATATTGGGTCCCCCCTCATAGCGGGGGATCACATGCATATGAAAATGCATCACGGTCTGTCCGGCTGCCTCTCCATTATTCTGAACCAGGTTAAAACCTGCACAGCCTAATCCTTCTTTCATCGCTGCGCCGACCTTTGCTCCTATAGCAAGCACTTTCGCAGCTGTTTTCTCATCCAGTGCGCATACATCCGCAAAATGATTCTTGGGCAGAATCAGGGCATGGCCTCTGGTCGCCGGTCCCAGATCCAGAATAACCCGAAACATATCATCTTCATATACTGTTGCGGACGGTATCTCTCCGTTTGCAATTTTGCAGAAAATACACTTATCGTCTGTCATTTTGACATTCCTCCCTCCTGCGGCCCGAACCGCTTTTCATACCATACGATAAAAGCATATCCGGAATGATTATCCATTTTCAATGTCGTTTACAATCATTTCCAGATATGCTTAATATTAACATAACTTTAATCTCTTGTTAAGTGGGTTGCATTCCCAATATGGAAAATTCTCCCCATCCCCTGTAAAAATCGCCCAATTAAGGAAGAATTATGTAAATTTTTCACAGTACAAATTTACCGTCATTTGGATTGCCTCTGCTCTGGTTACAACTCGGTTCATATCCTGGCAGGTATCTTTGATCCATCCCAGTTTTTCTGCCTCCCGGATGCATTCCAGACTTCCAATCCTTCTCTGCTGTTTGGGGCGGAATGCCCTGACAGTAAAGCTTATGAGTTCTCCCAGTGTCAGCGGATCATCCGGACGGAAGCGATCATCCGGTGTAGTCTCTGGATCAATAAGGTTTTCATCCCAGGCCGCCTGAATCTGCTCCGCATCATACTCATAACGGCTTAAGTCACAATACTCACCCTGCCAGGGGCGTCTGAGCGTTGGTTTCACTGCTTTCAGGAACAGAAACACAAACTGCGCCCGTGGCATTTCCTCCAAGGGATGGAGATATCGCACGCAGGGGTCTAAAAGACCGCATTTCATCGCCTGCTTGAGCATTTCCACATCCTTTTTGGTCAGGCTGCGGCAGTCCTCATAGGGAAGCTCCGGCAGATCCATGCTCAGATTAGGCCGCTCCTCGATCTTGCTGCTTTCTGCCTGTCCCTGAGGACGAAGGGACAGATCCGGTTCCCAGCCACCAGAAACGGTATGGTTCATATGACTGCACAGCGGCTCAATTCTCAGCCTCCGTATTTCTTTTACTATCATATCGGCCAGAAGAGCTCCGCCGTAATCATTTACATGGGTGGTATCATTAAAATAATTCTGGCAGGTCTCCGGCCCCATGGAACAGAATGCTTCAAAAGTCAGGCTGTGAAGGTCAATCACAGGAACGTTCATCTCCTGCCCCACACGTCGGATACTGTCTGCATGAGCCTCCAGCAGATCATACCAGCCCTTTTCGTCCCGAACCGGAATCCGGCTCATAGGGGTAACAAGCACCGGTACAGCGCCCAGCCTCCTGGTTTCCATTACATAGCGGCGAACATTGGACGCAAACTGATCATAGGCCTTTAAATTCCTGCGCTTCTGGTCATTTTTCCGTAGCATTTTCAAAGCATTGATCTGTAAATCTGTACTCTGCCATCTCTTTTACCTGCGCTTTTTTATGATTATATTTCTATCATGCAGCTGCCGCAGGGCTCCAGATCCACTTCCTTTACGGCACCGCCCAGGGTGATCTTCAAGTGCTGAGGCCGATCAGAATTATTGACTGCCACTGCCTTTCCTGAACAGGGGAAATAAGCTGCTTCACAATATATGTTATCTCCCAGCTGCGCTTTTGCCTCTTCCTTTCCCGCTGCCTTTAAGAGCAGTTCCAGAAGAAAACGGCTGTTTTCAACGCTGTATGTAAAATGTGACAGGTAAATGCCGCAGCCCTTTCCATAAGGGTGATAGGTCAGCTTAGGGCTATGTACCTCTTCTCCAATCGGGCTGTAGGCCACATCCTCCGCCAACACCTGTACATTAAAATCTGTAAGATAAATACCTTCCGTTCCTTTCAGGCTTCCTGCAATCGAATCAAGCTCTTTTTTGCTGAATACACTGTCATCTCCAAAGAATTTCTCTGCCTTTTTATAAGAAATCCGCCCATGACAGCACCGTTCGCCCGTATCCTGATCTACGCCCAGCACATCTGCAAGACGGAAATTCGTCATATATCCTTTTATCATAGAAGGCTGGCATACTCCCAGGATACATCCGCCCTCCTCTGCATAGCTTCTGAGTTTTTCCAGTACCCGGCTGTCGTTCCACTGCTCTCCGCCGCTCCATGCGCTTCCTGCAAAGCCTGCATTGATAATTACATCATAGTCAGAAAGCTCCTGCTCCCTTATATCCTCAAAATCAATGTAATCCACCTTTACCGGCCAGCCGGACAATGCCTCATTGATATGTATCAGATCATTCTGCCAGGTCTCATGGAAATGGCCGGAAAGTGTCCAGGAGCGTGTTTTTCCCCAGGCAGTCAGCACTCCCACATGAAGGCGCAGAAGCTGGGGCTCTCCCTCCTCATGAAGAGCCTTTATGGCTCTGAATTCATCTGCAGTCCGGCTGATATATTCCACAAAATCAGGATAATCCTCTAACAGATGCAGGTACCCTCCCAAACCGATCCGGTCAATTTTTGCCCGGAGCATGGCTCTTCTTGCCGCAATCCAGTATTTTTCAGCATCTCTTTTGGGATCTCCATTTCCGGAAAAGGTAGGCGCCCCTCCAAGTCCCACAGGGAACAGATAGGGATGAAGGCGAACCTCATGAACCGGAGCGTCCACACCTGCACACAGGCGGATCTCATAGCCTGAAAAGATACATTTGATGATACCGTCAAATCCAAATTCTGTAAATGTTGGGAAATAAGGCTCCAGTCCTACCCAGCTGTCATCATAAAACACATAGGCCTTTTTTCCATAGGAATGAACCAGATCTACCAGCTGCTTTCCAAAAGAAATCACAAAACGGTTGGTGAATTTCATATAATCCAGCTGCTTTTTGCCGGGAGCCATATGAGTCGCGTGAAGGCGTCCCTGATTGATAAAATCCTCAGAGGTCAGGCCATAGCCGTATTCCTTCTCAAACTCCTTCAAAGCCCTGGGGCTTACGGTGAAGTCATAGGAGCCCCAGTCTGTGAAATGGTTTCTATGGCGTTCATCCTCTCCCCAGATCCAAACGAAGTTGTAGAAAAGAGAGGTAAAACGTACCACCGTGGTATCCGGATTTTCCCCGCACCAGTTTTTCAGCCAGGAAAGCAGATATTCCTGCGTATCCGGGTAACGGGGATCAACGGGCATCAGATGCTCTTTATCCCAGTGATTTGTAACATGATTATACATATTGATCTCTTCCCAGATCCGATATGCCAGGAAATTCACCGTATAATCGTGATATGCCCTGATTCCTGCAACCGTCACAGTGCCCTGCGCCTCATCAAAGGTCCACTGCTCTCTGGGAACCTCTGCATTGTCCGTGCGGTCAAACACCTGCCAGAATTCCAGAGAATCCTCTGAACCATTTACAAGAAACTGCTCCTTAAAATAGCCGTCCAGAAGGCCGATTATTACTGTATCTGCTTTTGCAGTTTTGGGAGCAGACATGAGAAATGTCTGCTGCAGACGGTCCATATGGGCTCTGGCCCATTCATTGTGGTCCCGGATGATGCAGATCGTGGAATAGATCCCATAGCCTGCATTTACGATTTCATCTGAAAGCCTGGTTCCGTCTGAATCACGGATCACATCTGCCCCCCATTGATCTGCCAGCTCCAGTGTCAAAGCCTCGCAGCCTGCCTCTCCCGGAAGTGTAAAGCTGCCCTTTGTATGCGGATATTTTGTATGTTCCATTTTCTCTGCCTGCCCTTTGGCACTCTCCCTCCTACAGCGCTCCGTCGCCTGTAAATTTTTCATAATTAAGGACCGTACCGAAGAATGCCAGCGCCATTCCCTGGCCCCATCCCTGGATCCAGCGTTTGGAAATGCTCCGGTATCCCTCTCTGTCCTTCATCACTGCTGTTCCGCCGGATACATTCATTACCTTTCCATCCTCAGAAATATTTTCCAAAATTCCTGTGATGGCTTTGTTAATATATTTAATATGAAGAGGATTTCCCTTTAACACCATAGCTTCTGCGATTCCGGCAGAGGCAGAAACCTCCTCATAGGACTCCGGATCATCCAGAATGGTTCTCCAGAGGCCATTTTCCGTCTGCAGCGTCTTTAAAACAGCCAGCTGTTCATTTAAACTTCCTACTATTTCCAGATACTTTGGATAGAGATAGCACTGAGGAAGGATATGAGCCACCTGAGACATGGTAAAAGCAGCCCAGCAGTTGGCTCTTCCCCAGTAAAATCCGCTCATGTGATCCTTTGCAATATTGTCATATCCATGATACCAGAGGCCGGTGCGCTCATTCTGCAGATACTGGATATGCCAGTACCACTGGTTTAAAGCATCCTCCACCAGTTCTGGACGTTCAAACATAACGCCTGCCCGCAGCATGAAAAATGCAGCCATAAACAGGGTATCTGCCCAGCACTGCTCCGGAAAATCATTATTTGCCGATACGGTGTGCTGAAGGACATGATCCCCAAAGCGCAGAGCATGGTTTGTGAGGTAATCCAGCTTATCGTCTATGATCTTTTTATAAGTCTCATCACCCGTTTCCTTATAGAGCGTCAGAAGCACATGGCCCATGGCGCAGGTATTTACCGTAAAGTCCGGAAGCCCCAGGCTGATCAGCTCATCTACCCTCTCTTTTACCATATCAAGGTACTTCTTATTTCCTGTCGCTTCATAGGCCTCCGTTATGCCGTAATAAGCTACACCGCAGGGCCAGTCCCAGGTCATATCCATGTTCATGGTGCGCTCTGCCACTTTGTCTACAACCGCCTCAAGCTGAGCTTTATCATAGTTCAGTTTCATTTTCCTTTCCTTTCTGTACCGGGCAATTTTGTGTCTATACCTCGGTTTTTGTCCATTTTAATACGGTATTTTCTCTTTTTCTATCACTATATTGCTCTTTTATCATCCCTTTAGTCCAGATGTGCTGATTCCCTCTACCAGATATCTCTGGAAGAAAATAAAAATCAGAACGGAAGGAAGAATAGAAAGAGAGGCCATGGCAAACATGGCACCATAGTCGGAGGATGAGCCGGGATCGCAGAACAGTTTTAATGCCAAACTCACCGGATACTTGGCCGACTTATTTACATAAAGCAGTGCGGAAAGGAAATCATCCCATCTCCACATAAAGGAGAAAATCCCAGCTGTAACAAGAGCCGGTTTAATCAGAGGCAGGATGATCTTTGTAAAAATAGATACATAAGAACAGCCGTCAATCTTTGCGGCCTCATCCAGATCTCTTGGGATTCCTGAAATAAAGTTAGAAATCAGGTATACGAAAAAGCCCTGGATAGCAAAGAAATAAGGAACGATCAGCGGCATATAGCTGCCCACCCAGTTAAGTTTCTGATACCACAGATACTGAGGGATCATAAGAACCTGGGCCGGAAGCATCATGGATAAAAGCATGGCGGAAAACAGAAGCTTTTTCCCCTTAAACTTAAATCTGGCAAATCCGTAAGCAACGATGGCAGAAGAGATCACTGTTCCAATGGTAGCCACTACTGAAATAAACAGGGAATTTTTAAAAAATGTGGCGAATGTTACCTTCGCAAAGCCTTTCCAGCCATTTATATAATTTTCAAAGGTAAATGTTTCTGGAATCAGGCTTCCTGCTGTCTGAAAAATGGTATTGGTTGGTTTAAAGGAGCTCATTACCATCCAGATCAGAGGATAAATCATAACCAGGCCAACAGCAAATACCAGTATATGATAGATAACCGCTTTGACTGCTCTTTTCTCTTTCATTGCTTAACCCTCCTCATATACCCAGAATTTTTTGGTTGCAAACAGCAGCAGCGTAATAGCTCCGATAATAGCAAGCATTACCCAGGCTAAAGCAGCACCGTAGCCGGTATTGTAAAACTCAAAGGATTGCTGATACATATAAACGGTGTAAAACAGCGTGGAATTCATGGGCTTTCCCTGGGTGATAATGTAGCTCTGAGTAAATGCCAGAAATCCATTGATCATCTGCATCACCAGATTAAAGAAAATGGTAGGAGTAAGAAGAGGAAGGGTAATCCTGAAAAACTTCTGGATTCCATTGGCTCCATCTACCTCTGCCGCCTCATAAAGCTCCTTTGAAATCTGCTTTAACGCAGATAAAAAAATCAGCATGGAGGATCCAAACTGCCATACAGCCAAAAGAATCAAAACCCAGATGGCAGTTTTTGTATTTCCCAGCCATGCAAAGGTAGTTTCAATTCCTACAGCGCCCAGCAGACGGTTAACTACACCATCCGTAGCAAACATTCTCTTCCACAGAATCGCCACAGCTACGGAACCTCCGATAATAGATGGAAGGTAGTAGGCTGCACGATAAAAGCCGCTCATCTTTGAATTTTTTAACAGCAGCATTGCTACGATCAGCGCAAAGACCAGTCTTAAAGGCACAGATACCAGTGCAAAATAAAAGGTAACGCCGATTGCTTTATAAAAGGTCTCATCCTGAAACATCTTCACAAAATTATCCAGTCCTGTAAATACAGGCGGAGAAAGAATATCATATTTGCAGAATGAGTAGTAAAGGGATATTCCCATTGGTACGATCATAAACAGCAAAAATCCAATGGTAAATGGAAGGGTGAAAATAATACCTGCCGTACTTTCTTTGCTTAAGGCTTTTTTGAATGGATTCATCCTATTTCCTCCTCTAAAAACTTCTGCCTGCATACGTTTATAACCGCAGCAGGCAGAACCCTAAGAAACCTGTTTTATTTCTATTTCTGAAAATGAAATTTATTATTTGGAAGCCATAATCTCATTTCCTTTAGTAAACAGCTCCTGTGCTGCCTCCTCTGATGTCATCTGGCCATATGCCACCTTCTCCTCTAACTGCAGCAAAAGCTCTGTAACCTCGCTGGAGCCGTTTGGCATTGGAGGATCAATCTGTGAAGAAGCAGGTGATACAACCTCATTGATAAACTTAATACTTTCCTGAATCGCAGGATCAAGGCTTGGAGACAGTTCGGCAGCTACCTTCTCAGACAGCGGCACTCCGCGTTCTGCCAAAAGAATATTGTTTGCATCCATACTGTTGGTCCAGTAGTCGATAATCTTTACTGCTTCCTCCGGATTTGCTGCATTGGCAGATACAGAGAAAAACTGAGCAGGCTTCAGGAAATCCGATTTAGCCGGATCAGCAGAAGGCCAGGTAGTAATGCCGATTTCAGGCATATCCTCCGGCTTGCAGTTCTCATATGCCCCAATCTGATTAGACCAGCAGAATACACACCAGGATCTGGAATCTTCACTTGCACCATATACGAAAGGATCCTGTTCTACAGAGCCTGGGGTAATCTCAGCGTAGATGCTCGGATCTACATGCCAGCCTTCCTTTACGCCATCCTCAAATACCTTAAAAATGGGTACAAATTCATCTGCGCTTTCCACATTTAATTTGCCTTCACCATACATAGAATGACCGTTTGCACGAATCATGTACTGGACGATTTCCTGCGTTACGCCGTATGCCATATTGGTACGGTAGCCTGTTTTTTCCTTAACAGTTTTGCAGACCTCAATAAACTCATCCAGAGTCATATTATCCTTGATCGTAACACCTGCCGCATCTGTTACTGCCTTGTTGTACAACAGGGCCGGTGCGTTAATGCCAATGGGTACGGCATAAAGCTTTCCGTCTACCTTACCGGAATTTAAAACATCTGCATTCGCATCATCCAGGTTCAGAGTACCATCTTCCACATAAGGAGTCAGGTCTAAAAGCAAGTTATTCTTTGCATACTGATCCAGATATGCATAATCCATCTGAACTACATCCGGAAGGGAATTTCCTGCAGATGCAGTTGCCAGTTTATTCCAGTAATCACCCCATTCAGAAAACTGTCCGTCCAGTGTAACTCCTGGATTCAGCTCTGTATATTTATCTAATGCTGCCTGCGTTCTTTCATTGCGGACCTGATTGCCCCACCATGCAACAGTCAGGCTCTTTTCACCACCATCCGCTGCTTCAGAACCGGCTGCTTCTGTCTTGGCTGCTCCATCAGCCGAAGCCTCTTCTTGCGCTCCTCCTGAACACCCAGTCAGACTCATTGCGGCCATCAGACCTGCCATCACCAGTGCAATGTTTCGTTTTTTCATAAGACATACCCTCCTGTTTTATTGTGCATCCGCTGTCTGCACCTTTAAGCTTCGTTTCAACTGCTGATTTTATTATACTCCTCCCTTTTCCGATTCCGTGATAGGTAAAACCGATATTCGTGTTCAAAAAACAGACCTGTTTTCTGTATTGATTGCATAACTTCTGATTTATATGTATACTAAATCCTGTTACAGAATTACACATCTTTTACAGGAAAGGCATCCCTTATGAGCTATGGTTCCCACGGTTTTATATCCTTTGCAGCCCGTTCAATCCGGTATCGATTAAACAATCTTCCTTTATTTCAGAAGATACTTTTTATTGTGTTAAATAATGTATTTCTCATTATGGTTCTCTCACTCTTTGGTCTACGCCTATACACAGGAGCCTACAATGAACTTCTTTATAAGACCACAGCCGGCAATCTGACCCACTCAGCCTATACGATTTCTGACAGCCTGAAAAGTATTGAAAACGTATCCTCTACCATCCTTGCTGCTCCAGAAATCCAAATTTCTCTCTCTGCTATTGCAGAGCTCAATGACCGGGCCGCCTGGACAAACGCCAACCGGGTCATCATCAATTCTCTTCAGACCTATCATTCCTCTGTAAAAGACAACGGCGCATCTTTTCTGATGATCCAAAATGAACATTTCCATAATTCTACTTATACCATGTGGAAAAGCAAGCTTTCCGAAGAGCGCCTTCAGGAGGCTATCGAGGTGGCTGAACAAAAAAAGGGCGCTGTGGTATGGATCCCCGCTGATCCCGGAAGCAATGCCCTCCTCATGAGCCGCGAAATCCGGAAGGTAGATAATCTTTCTCTGAAGCATCTGGGAACTCTGGTGGTTTATGTAGATTTAAATAATATTATCCGCAAGGCAAACGCTGCTGCGACTCAATACTCCGACAGCCAGTATATTCTTTGCAGCAAAGACCAGAAAATCTATGTGCCGGAAGAATTTTCTGATTCTCTTGCGGACAAGATCATTTCTTCCTCTTCAGAAAAATACCAAACGTTAAAACTGGATTCTCATACCTATTTTACAGTGCATAATACGATTCCCGGTTACGGACTGGAATACTACAGCCTGGTTTCCTATGATGAAATCATACATACCCTTCACACCTCTGCGGCATTTATTCTTTTTATCCTGTTTGCAGGCGTTGTCCTGATTGTTTTTATTTCCTATTGCCTGATCCGCTCTATTTTAAAACATTTTAAAATTCTGCTGAAAAAAATGGACAAATTCAGCCGGGATGAAGCAGCGCTTTTAAGTACAAAATACGATTCCGAATATGCCTACCGCAAGGATGAAATCGGGCGGCTCCATCAGGGTTTTGAACGTATGACCGCACGAATCCAAAATCTGGTAAATACAAATTATGTTAATGAAATCCTTGCAAAAGAGGCACAGATTAAAGCCTTAGAATCCCAGATCAATCCCCATTTTCTCTACAATACGCTGGAATCCATCAACTGGCGGGCAAAGGCGGTCAACAATCGGGAGATTTCTCTTATGACAGAATCCCTTGGCTCTCTTCTGAGAGCTACTTTAAGCAACAAAAAATCTCTTGTTACACTGTCCTATGAGCTTAATCTGATTCTGTCCTATATCACGATCCAGCAGATCCGTTTTGAGGAACGCCTGGACTACCGGGAACAGGTTCCCGATGGACTGAAAAATGCCTTGATTCCTCCCCTTACGCTGCAGCCTCTGGTAGAAAACGCCATACACTATGCCTTAGAAGAAATGACTGAAACCTGCTATATTACCATTTTAGCTGCAGAAACAGATAAAACAGGAAAAAACGGGGAGCGCTGTATCCGCATCTCTGTAACGAACAGCGGCTCAAGCTTTGATGAAGATCTCCTGGAACTGCTTAAACAGCATAAAAAACAGCCCAGCCGTTCCGGAATTGGTCTTTTAAATATTGACAAACGTATTAAACTGTTATTTGGTGAAGACTATGGTTTGTCCCTGTTTAATCAGGAAGACTGCGCCGTAGCATCCATTACTATTCCATATCGCACGGAGGAAACTGTCTCATGTTAAAACTTATTATTGCTGATGATGAACGCATCATACGTGAAACCATTTCCACAATTATCAATTGGAAGCAATATGATATTGAACTGGTAGGCCTTTGCAAAAATGGTCTGGAAGCCTATGATACAATCCTGGATGAAACGCCGGATATTGTATTGACTGATATAAGAATGCCCGGAATGGACGGTCTAGAGCTGATTCGTCGGATTTCCGAAACAGATCTGAACACCCAGTTCATTATCCTCTCTGGTTATGGAGAATTTGAATATGCAAAAATGGCCATGAAATATGGAGTCCGCCATTATCTGCTCAAGCCCTGCAGTGAAGTGCAGATTCTTGAAAGCATACAGGAAATTGCTCAGGACTGTTACCGAAAAAGCAGTCTGGAACGCTCCTATCCCGCTATGAGCAGTATAAGGCACAATGTTATTTTTACAATCCTTAACAATGCCATCTGCCAAAACCGTCCTTATGATGAAATTATGCGCGCCTATGATCCGTATATGGATTTTTATTTTTCATCCTATCATCTTTTCTATATCTATTTTCTGGAACAGAAGGATCTGGAGGAGTTTTTACAGCAGCTTAAACCCTATGCTGACAGCCATTTTCCCGAAGTTACCATACATGGCATCTACGTCAACTGTACGCTGCTGCTGTTTTTTAAGGAATTTGCAGGAAATTATCAGGATCTGTCCCAATTTTTTTCCAGCATAAAATTCCCCGGACGCAGCCCTTCCCTTGAAACAGAGGATTTGTCCTTTAAAAATCTTCAGACTCTTCTGGAAACTGTTTTAGATAAAGTAAAACGTTTCAGTATGATCTACTATATCAATGACTTCCGCATCCTATCCAGCTGCAACTACAGCTTCATTATGGAAGAAGCGGAAAAACAGCTGTCAGAGGCTTTGCAAACTGGACGAACAGAGTCTGCCGACAGTCTGATTAACTTGCTTTCAGAAGTAACTGATCTGTCATTTCTCAAGCAGCTTTCCAATTCCCTGTTGCTGAAAATCACAGCTTCTGACAACCGTCTTTCCACCATTGATCTGACGGAATGGCTTTTAAATGTAAACAGAGAACGGAATTTAGAGCAGCTTAAGCTTACCCTTGCAGAAAAGCTGAGAAAGCTCTTATCGGCTAAGCCTCAGACTTCCTCCATCAGCGCCATGACCCAGCAGATCTGCGACTATGTAAATGAACACCTCTCTGATCCCAACCTGACCCTAAAGCGGATTGCAGAGCAGCATCTGTTTATGAACACAGACTATGTCAGTAAAAAATTTCAAAAGGAAACTGGCACCCGTTTTTCCAGCTATCTCACCGATGTCCGAATAGAACGGGCCAAACAGCTGCTTGTCTCTGCCGAAAGCGATAAGATTCAGACCATAGCAGAGCAGGTGGGCTGCGGAAACAGTCCGCAATATTTTTCTCAGCTGTTTAAGAAAAAAACCGGCATGACCCCCAGTTCCTATATAGCCCGCATTCACGGTGAAGGGTGAGATTTTTTATACTGCATAGGAGTCTGAGCGGTAGCCTTGCGGAATACCCGTTCAAAATAGGGAAGGCTTCCAAATCCTGTTTCCATTGCTATCTCTGTCATAGTCAATGACGTCTCCCTGAGCAGAATCTGGGCCTTTTTAATGCGGCAGATATTTTGATATTCATTGACTGTAAAACCTGTAACTGTTCGGAAAATCCGGGTCAAATAGGAACGGCTGATAAAAAAATGGGCTGCCAGATCATCTAGGCAGAGTTTTCCTGCGGAATGATTCTGCAGATAAATCGCAATTTCATGAACCTTCTGATACATTCCCGTATGAACTATATTGGTCTGTCCTGGCTCCTTCCATCCTTCCGCCTCTGCTCTGCTTCTGGTTCGTATCAGAAGCAGAAGCAGCTGGGCCGTATACAGCCGCACCATCCCCTCCGCCGTTCTCTTTTCCGTATCTGACCATCCGGGTGCACTTTGGGACATACTCATTTCTTTTTTTATCTTTTCCAGCTGCTCCAGCACCTGTTTCCATTCGCCGTCCGAAAAACAGGTAATTCCCCGATACTGCTCTCCAAACTCCAAAAGTCCCCGGAAACCGCAAAGTTTCAAAAGGCAGCTTAAAGCTTCTCCCTCTAGCTGCAAAAGAAACCGGTGATGACTTTTTCCGTTTCCTGCCGGGCAGGTTTTGTGAATCTGGTTTTGATCGACCAGAATCGCCATCTGCTCCTTCATGTGATAGGTATCCTGCTCTACAAAGTAAAACCGCTCTCCTTCTAAAAGGAAATACAGCTCCAGACTCTGGTGAAAGTGACGGCTTACCATGGAAAAACTGTGCCTGCGCACTGCTTCTTCTGCAAAAATACCGGAAATCTCCTCCTGAAATAAAATTTCCGGTTCCTCTCCCAACTGTTCGGAGGTGAGATAGATCGTATCCTTTTCTGTATTTTCTCCCATCTTCTGACCTGCCTACTTTATTTTTCTGCTATTATACTGCAAGTTCTTCCGATTTTCTACGCTTTTTGTAGCCGATTAGATAATAACATTAAAAAATCATCTGATTTTATTAGCATTCACCACATCCATTGAGTAAAATATAAATCAGCAAATACTTATAAACATTCGTACAGAGATTTTTAGGAGGGTAAGATCATGAACTACAGCAATAACAAAGTATCGGATATTCAAATTGCCTATATCGGAGGCGGTTCCAGAGGCTGGGCCTGGACCTTTATGACGGATCTGGCTCTGGACGATCAGATCAGCGGAACCATCAGACTTTATGACATTGACCGTCAGGCAGCGGAAAACAACGCAGTGATCGGAAATCACCTTATGAGCCGGGAGGACGCAAAGGGTGACTGGAAATTTGAAGTAAAGGACAGCTTACAGGATGTTCTGACAGGCTGTGACTTTGCCGTTATCTCCATCCTTCCAGGTACCTTTGATGAAATGGCGTCCGATGTTCATCTTCCCGAACGCCTCGGCATCTATCAGTCTGTAGGCGATACCGCAGGCCCCGGAGGCATGATCCGTGCCCTGCGCACCATTCCCATGTTTGTTGAAATCGCAGAAGCCATCCGGGATTATGCGCCGGACTGCTGGGTTATCAACTACACCAACCCTATGTCCCTGTGCGTAAAAACTCTTTACCACGTATTCCCGGAGATCAAGGCCTTTGGCTGCTGCCATGAGGTATTCGGTACACAGAAGGTATTAAAGGGAATCTATGAAGCAGAAACAGGAAATACCATTGAAGACTGGCACGACGTTCATGTAAATGTAGTAGGAATCAATCACTTCACCTGGTTTACGGAAGCAAATTATAAGGGCGTTGATCTTTTCCCCGTATACAAAAACTACATTTCCAAACACTTTGAAGATGGCTATGAACTTGAAGGTGAAAACTGGATGAATTCTTCTTTCAAATGCGCTCACCGGGTAAAAATGGATCTCTTTAACCGTTTCGGTCTCATTGCTGCCGCAGGCGACCGCCATCTGGCTGAATTTATGCCCGGAAACGAATACCTGAATGATCCAGAAACCGTACATTCCTGGAAATTCGGCCTGACTACCGTGGACTGGAGAAAGAACGATTTACAGAAGCGCCTGGAGAGAAGCCACAGACTGGCAAATGCTGAGGAAGAAGTAACTTTAGAGCCTACCGGTGAGGAGGGCATCCTTTTAATCAAAGCCCTTTGCGGTCTGGATCGTTTTGTAAGCAATGTAAACATCCCCAATACAGCCCTTCAGATCCCCAATCTGCCTGCTAACGCCCTGGTGGAAACGAATGCGCTCTTTGACTTAGACAGCATTCATCCGGTTGCCGCAGGTGCACTTTCTGAAGACGTGAAAGCTCTGATCATGCCTCATGTAGAAAACCATGAGCGCATCTTAAAGGCTGCCCTTACCTGTGACGAAGAACTGGTAGTAACCGCCTTTATGAACGATCCGATCGTAAAGGGCAAAAATCCTTCCGAACAGGAAATCCGGGAACTGGTTCACGATATGCTTGTAAATACAAAAGCTTACCTGCCGGAGGGTTGGAAGCTGTAAAAACAGGCTTATTTCCACACAAACCGCAGATCCGCAATCCGTACCTCATCTCCCGGATTCAGTTCTGCGGTTTCATTGGCCGCCAGCAAAACACCTGCTACGGTAGTTCCGTTCGTAGAGTTTAAATCAGTGACTGTAATTTTGTCTTCTGTACGGTCAAGGCGGAGATGAAACCGACTGACTGTTTTATAATCGAGAACATAATCTGCCAGTTCTTTATGCTTCCCAATAACAAAGGGATAATAGGGAATTTCTATGGAGGATATTTCCGGATGGAGGGCTGTAAGGCCGTGACACTCTTCTGCTTCCGGATGGACGGACAAAACCGTAGTCTGGAAATCCTCCGGAGGCGGGGAAGCTATTGAAGCAGCGTTTATTCTTAAAGAAGACTCTGTACTGCTGTTTTCTATTTCTTCCTCTGCCCCCTCCTCATCTTCATACAGAATACGCCAGGGATCCTCTTCATCCCTGGTATTTTTTATCTGTTTCTCTGTATCCGCCGGTTTCTTTTCTCTTCTTTCCCAGAAAATGACTGCCAAAATCGTAAAAACCTCTGCCACAGCTGCGCCTATGACCAGATAAAAGCTGAGATTTAAAAGTGTTTCTATTCCTCTCAGAAACCAGATTCCCAGAGAGATCAGGCTGAACATGCCTGCTGTGGCTGCCATACGTTTTAAAAGCTGTTTTCCAATATTTTTTTCAGACTGCCTTTTCTTTTCGCATAATTCAGTCTGTCCGGCAGCCTCCTGCGGTAAATCCGTGGAAGTTTGCCGCGGCAAAGCTGTTTTATTCGATCTTCCTTCTGCTTTTTGCAATGCTCCCGAAGTATCCCGTACTTCATCCTCCCCGGTCTTTTGTATCCCCTTAATCCGTTCCGCCTTTTGACCAGCCTCCTGCGGCGGACGGCCTGTTTTCTCCTCAGCCACAATCTTTACCAGATCTTCAATCCCATAATTTTCCTTTAAGCTCTCCTGATACAAACCATAAGCCAATACCACACAGTCCTTGTCCCTATGATCCACATGTTTTAAAAGGTATTGGAGAAAATGGCTGAGTTCTGCTGCAAAATCTCCCTTTCCTCCCGGAACTGCACAGAGCCCTATTTCAAAACGCTCTGGTTCCGCATAGATCAATTCCGGCGTTAGAAGAATCCCTCCACTCTCTAAAAGATATTTTTCCATCTCCTCCAAAGCCCGGTAAAGCTGCCAGAACAAACTTCTGACCTGCTCCCCTGTCATTGCATGAGTTTCCAATATCCGCTCCAGCGGCTGGCGGGATGTGATATCGTAACAGTAAATTTCCCTTCCTTCTTCATAACGCACTCTCATGGGAAGCAGTCCCCGGATTCTGTTCTGTTCCAGCATTCCTGCCTCCCAGGCTCCCTTTTCCCTCTGCTCCTCATCTTCTGTTTCAATGGTAAGATAGCTGCGCTTCATCTCACGGATATAGCTGATCTTCATCCTCTTCCCCCAGTTTCTCTATCAATGTAATCTTCCGCAGAAATGTTTCCGGGCGAAAGCGTCGGAGCCGGATCTCCTTTTCCCAGTTTTCTGCCCGCCCTGCCGCACGAATCCATTTCCCCTCTTCTCTCAGAGAAAGCCGGTCATCCTTCATGTGGAGCCTCAATCCTTTGTTTTTCTGAAAAAAGGCCTCTATTTCTTCTAAATCCACAGTTTTCTCATGACGTGCCTTTTCTGCCGCCTCATGAACGGTCATTGCACACGATACCTGATCATGGATTCTGCCTGCCTCTGTAATGATCGTACCAATCCCAAATAAAATCACTGCCATCACACCGGCTGCTTCCACGGTAAAGCTTCCCTTTAAATGCTTTTCCATTTTCCTGCCTCCCCTCTGTCACCAAAAAAGTAAAAACACCGCTGCCAAAAGAACAAAGGGTAAAAAGGGAAGGCGTTCCTTTCCCCGATCTGCTGCTTTATCTCCTTTCCATATCCGACGAACCATGAGAAAGGAGCTCACAGGAAAACACAGCAGAAGACTGGCACTAAAAAGAAATACTGTCTTTATAAACCCCAGATAACATCCGGCAGCCAGAAAGAAAAAACCATCCCCAAGACCCACGGCCTCCTGGGTAACATAGGCCAGGGAAAGAAGAAAGATCCCTACACAGGCCGCTCCCAGCAGCTGTAAAACAGCATAGGCCGGAGTACAAACTGCCCTCCAGCTGCCCAAAGCACCCGATACAGCCGCAAATCTTCCTGCCTGCAAGAGAATCCCCGTGGCTCCTCCAACAATGAACGTTCCGATATGAATGGAACCCCATTTTAAATCCTGCCAGGCCGCCAGAGCTGTGAATGTCCAGAAAGCTGTTACGATTGCTGTTTCAAACCACTGTTCCATTATTTGCTTCCCCTTCCGCAATAACTGCACTCCCCCAGATGCTCCACTTCGCTTAAGGGCACGGTCTGCACATACGCACGAATCGCCCCGCACTGTCCCGTACTGTGATATCTTGTTCCCCATGGCATGATAAAAAAAGGCCCTTTTGAATCAGCCGCTTTGCAGGATGGACATGGATAATACCGTTTCCCCTCCTGATTACGCAGTCCATCCATCTCACCTGCCTGCACCTGTTTTAAATCATTAAACAGATAATGACAGTTCCTGTTTCTATGATACCGTGTCGAATTACGGCCAACATAAACCATTTCCTCCATTTCGTCCTCTCCCGGCAGCAAATTTCCCTTTCGGTTTCCCTCTGCTCCGGTCCACAGACGTCTGACACTCACCGCTTCTGCCTTTATGCTGTCTATACGAAATACAGAAAATGGAAGCGGCATCCTGTATGTCATTACAATACGAACCATGTCATTTTCTATAGCTGTTCTCATAAATGAAACATCTCTGACCCATTTTTTATCTATTCGTCCCAAAACCATTGCTTCAATCCCAGCCTGAGAAGCAAATCCAAAAATATCTTTCATACCATCTGGGGCCAGCTCATCCCTGCTCTCATCCATCTGCCCCTCTCTTTCCTTTCCCAAAAGCCAGGCGCTGTATGCATACTGGCTGATTTCTTCCCCCACAGTTTCTACCGCTGCCTGAATCTGTCTCTGCCGATCCATCATCCTCATAGGAATCAGAAGTATGACACAGAGAAACACAAACAAAGGAAATACCAGTGCCGCCTCCAGCGTCAGACTGCCACGGATTCGATTGCCCGCATGATATTTCTTTATATGACAAGGAATCCGTTTCATCTGAAAGGCCCATGAGGATACTCTCTTTTCGGAAACTCGGATCCTTTTTAAATAGTTCTGCATATCTGTGTCTGTTCGTACTTGGAGAGGTGCGATTTTCATTGAATGATGGTTCTGACAGGTATGTTCCTGATGGATCATTGATCGTAAGGAGTAGCGTGTTATATGAAGTTGTGTTGGATTCCGAAAAAAGAGCATCCTCATGAGCCTCCTTTCCTAAAGATTATCTGTTTTATTCATCATCCAGATAGCTGCCAGAAACAGCCATCCGTATTTTTTGTCTGTCTTTCCACGGACCGCCGGAAAAAAACACAGGTTTTCCACAAAACTCCGCTTCCATTTCCACCATGCAGGTACAACCTGCCATGCAGAAATCCGGTTGTTCCGTTCTGAGTTCTGTCTGTATCACATCCATCATACGGTAAACCCGTTCTTCACTGTATCCGCCAAAAAGCATCAGCCGAAGATAGCCTTTGTGATCCAGACCATCTTCCTCTTTCTCCCCTTTCCCTATCCCATCCGGCAGACGGCCTTTGGCCCCCAGATCAAGAAGGCCCTGTAAATCCAGCTTCCACTGAGAACTGCTTTTTACAAGAGGTACCTTTCCGCCTTCCAAAAGACAGCGCACATCCGCCAGCGCCTCCCCCAGCGCCCAGACCGTCATAATGAAAAATGACAATACCGCTGCAAGCGGAGCCATCCCTGTACCTCCTGCAATCACTATGGCAAGGGAGCGGGCTTCCTCCCTTTTAACAGGATCCCTCAGAATATGAGCCAGATTCATCCCCTGGCGCAATGCTGTCAGACGAAGGACAGAAGCCTCCAGATTCTCCCTGTCTTTCTCCTTCCCATACAGAATATACTCCAGCTGGTAAAAGGATGGCGGCTCTGGCTTAAAGGCAGAAAAATAACGGATCCCGTATTCAGACACGAGAAGGCGGTCCAAAAGAGTTTGTACGCCAAGGTTACGCTTCCCTTCTCCGGCTGGATTACCTGGTGTTCTCTCCTTTGAAGGAAACCCATTCAGCTTTAAACTGCGCCCTGATACGACCGTCCCTTCCGGAAGTACCAGTTCCAAAATCCCTTTGGACGCCAGATCGCCGATCCGTTCCAGCCATCCCTCCTTTTCCTTATCCTTTACGCCAAATTCCATTCCCAGGCTCAGCATGGGATATCGTGAAAAATGACTGCGCACCGGGGCCCACAGAGCTTCTTCATCCAGTTCGTCATCTTCATCATCCGGCTCCCAGCTGTCAATATAATCCATGACATCCTCCGCTTCCCGGATAATATTTTCCAGAAAAAGGATATTTTCCTGACTTTTTTCCCGTAAAGCCCCAATCTCCATCCGCCTCTGCCCATCCTTTTCGGTATATGTTTTATACTGGGCGAATTCCTCCCTTAAAGCCTCTCTTGATCCATCGCTCAGATCCTCTCTTGACTCAAAATCCTGCCGGCTTTCCTTCAAAGCTTCGTTTAAACGGTCCGCTCTCTTTTCATAGGCCGTTACCAGAGAAGGAAGCTTTTTTAATATTTTTATCATGCTCTCTGCCCTGCGGATCAATCCGCTTCCATCCAGATCGTCCAGACAGCGCTTTCCCTGTTCCCAGTTCTGTCTTTGTTCTTCAAGCCTCCCGTTTATCTTTTCCAGCGCTGCCTCCACACGGACCGCTTCTCTGGTATGGCCTTCATAGCGGACAGAACAGCCATTTATCCCCTCTGCATCCTTAAACTGGCTGAGCATTTCTCTGGCTCCATTTTCATCCATGCTGTCCCAGATCATGTCTATAAGCCCAAACTTCATATAGTCCAGGATTTCCTGCTCAAAGTAGGCTCCCTGTCCCTCTGTAAGCATTACTGCATCCTTCCTGTCTGTGTCCACAAGAGTTACCGGATACCAGTTTTCCGCCTCTGCATAAGGAGCAAAAAAATCGCCGAATTCCTGTTCCAGTCTTTCCTTTTCCCCTGTTTCAAGTCCCAGGATCCGGTAATTCTCCCACAGCCCCCTGTGGTACTGCGCCATCACCGAATCCATAGAAGAATCTGCCGCCATCCGCAGATACAATCTGGCTCCCGTCTCTCTGGCCGATTCCACAACTACCAAAAGAAGCGTCATGATACTGACCAGGATCATCGTGAGAAAGACCGTCACTTCCCCCCTGTGCCTCATCAGTAAACCTCTTTGGATTTGCTGTTGATCTGTTTGAAAATGTTTTCCAGCAATGTATTGATCTGCTTCTTAAAAATGATTACAAGGCCTATAAGGACTACCATAAAATCCAGTACCTGCCCCGGAATGCTTGAAAATACTTTTCACATCTTTCACATCACTCCGATGTGTAAATTATTTTTCTTTTTAATTTAGTAAAAAAGCAGGCTCTTGGATATCCTCTTGTCCAAAAGCCTGCTCCCTTACTTTATGTAAAATTACCTATTTGCTTTCTTTCAACTTCTGATTTTCCTCTTCTAGTAATTCTATCTGCAGCTCTAGCTCTTTAATTCGTCTCTTGTATAAAATCATTTGTCTTTTCAGCTGTTTATTAACTTCCTCAGTTGCTCTATCAAAAATTGCCTTTTTAGGATTATAACATTCTCCCTGCTTCAATTGTGCATCTTCTACCATTTGTTTGGCCTGCAAATTTCTATAAAAATAGCTCCTATCCACCCCTGCATATTTTGCCAATGCAGTAATTGATATCCGCTCCTTTCTTCGAAGCATCGCATCAATCTCTCTCTGAATAGTTTCTAAATTCTCTTTTTCTTGCTGTTTCTTGAGCCCTACGATTTTATCATACTTCATTTAACATCACTCACACCTTCCTGTTGTATTCGCAAAAAATCTAACTCTGATTTTAGCTTTTGATTTTCTGCTTTCAACTTTATAATTTCGATTCTCATAGCTAACAATTTTTCCTTATACTCATCAAGGAGTTCCACTTCGTCTATGTTCATTTTATAGCTTTGATTTTGAATATCAACAGCTTTATGTACTTCTTCTTTGATTTTTGGATTTCTGTAAAAAAACGAGTTAGATAAACCTGTTCTTTTGCATAATCCGGAAACTGTAATCCTTTCGCCCTCATTACGCATTCTTTGAATTTCATCCATTGCCAGTTTTACTTTTTGCCTGCTGTTTTCCTGGCTCATTTCGATGATTTTATTTGCTTTCATCCTTAATCACAACCTTTATAGTTTTTTTAACAATGCAATTTCCTTTCGATCCAACCGTTTCTTCAGCGTGTTCACCTCTTTTTGAAGTATACTACACTTTTGAAGAAGCTGCTCATTTTCAACCTTTAACCTTTGATTCTCTGACTGACAGCTGTTAAAATCTTTCTTCAATTCTTGAAAATTATGACCTGCAATATTTCTTTCTTCAGATGACTGCTGTACATCTATCCGCCGTGGCTGTTTAATAGCTTCCTCCAGTTTCTGACGGACTTGCTCATTCTTATAAAAAAATCCTCTTGATAAACCTGTCCAACGAACCAATTCTGTTACAGAAATCGGCAGTCCTCTGGCACCCATATCATCTATTGCCCGAATCGCCTTTTTTATTTTCTGTTCACTCTCAGCTTTATTAACGGCTATCATCTTATCATATTTCATATCCATCCCACTCCTTTACCACATCCATTAAAATCATATCGATTTTCTCTCTGACTGCCCTCGTTTCATCCGCCATTATCTTGTTCCCAATCTTTCGGTAATGATGTACACTTTGTAATGTTTTATGCCCCAAAAGCCTTGCGATCATCCAGTCGTCGATATGCATCTCTGTCAGCTTTTTCCCATAACAATGTCGGAATGTATGTGTTCCAAAATTCAGCAGCTCTCCATTCTCATCCCGAATATCATTTTTCCTAATCATCTGCATGACTCGATGTTGAAGCATGCTATACTGAAATGGTCTCGATGGATCCTCTTTTTTTACAAAAATATATTTTGTCTTTCCATAATGTTCCTCGGTATAATCAATTGACTTTATAATAAGCTGTGCTATTTCATCACTAATTGCTTTTTCAAATGTGATTGATTTTACCTGCTCGATTCGTATAAAATATCGATTTTCTCTTATGCTCAAACAGTCCGTTTTTAGTCTAAGCGTATCCGAAATTCGTGTTCCCAGCAGCTGATGAAGGATTAATGCCCTCGCTATTTGTTCATCCATCTGAAAAATGTTTTCATTCAGCTTCTTTATGGTTTCATCCGAATAAAACTTAAATAGATATCTTGGTGTGCTAGGAAAATCAGTACTTATAAATAGGTTTTTGATATCTTGCCTATCATAATGATTTCCCACATCTTCAATCACTCTTCGTAAGCCATATAAATCAGAGCGATAATTTTTCCTCTCTTTTGCCTCTGTCTGAAGATAGGTCAAATAGTTTTCCATAATATCCCGTGTCAAATCTAGTAATGATTTAATCTTGGGATACCTTAATGCCAGATATCTGCAAAACCTTTTAGTCGCTACCATTTCAGCCGTAATACTTCCTATTGCCATATATTTCAAATGCATAAAAACTACTGTTTTAACTTCTTTTCGGATTGTTATTTGACTGATTCCTTTAAAATTTATAGTCTTTACATTCTTTATCGGATTGCTGCGAAGAGGAAATTCAAACTTATCCAATTCCCACACATCTCTATCCTGTTCTAAGTACTCCTCATCCTTCTGAGAATACCTCAGAATCTTCTTCATATGCTTTACTATGCCAGGTGTTTCTGTTGCTACAATTTCATAAACGCTTCGATACTTCTTACTGGTAAGGGCATATCCCTGCTCCATCATCCAGCTCTTTAGCTGCAAAATAACCTTATTCTCATCCTCATATCTTAATGTTTTAATATTCTTTTCTATAAGAAAATACCGAATATTATTAAAATATAGTATTTCGGACGCCAAACTACTTGGAGCAAGTTTCTTTCCTCTTTCCCAGACAAAGTCTTCCAGGAGCTTTCTTACTTCTTCTGATGGAAGTCCTTCCAGGTCAAAGTAACGTTCTTTCCGAACCCTCATCTTCTTTTTCTGTTCTTCAGCCGCATTCTTATAGCAGTCTAATTCATAGATATGTATCTTATTTTCCAGTTTTTTCACCCCGCTTCTTTGGAATAATCCCCGTTGCAAGAAGATTTTCTGTCTGATTGAAATATTCCATATTTGCCTGTTCGATCCGTTTAGGCATATAGTCTATATACTGCTTTGTCATATTTTCATTGTTATGCCCTAGGTAATCCCGGATCGTCTGAATAGACACTCCATCATCATAGAAACTACTTGCCAATGTATGCCTGTAATCATGCGTTTTGAATGTTTCGCCCGAAATATGTATTCCATACTTCTTACAACTTGCTTTGAATCCTTTAACAAATGTACCAATCCTATATGCCCCACCATCCTTTGATTTAAAAAGGAACTCTGTGGGTTTGATATGATGCTTTTTTATATAAATTTTCATAATTCGATAAAGCACCAATGAAATTGGTATCATTTTTTCCGCTTTCATTTTAATTTGATAAACCTTAATCCATGCATCTTCCCCATCCCAATAATATGCACCTCCTTTTAATGTACACACCTCACTGATCCGTAATCCTGTTGCCCATAAATTTAGGAAAATAAGTCTTTGTACTTCTGGAAAAAACTTCAGCCTTTTTAATATTTCCATATACTCATCTTCTTGAACACTTCGATCATGGTGATATGGGTAGACTTTCTGGCTGTAATAGTTTTGATCAAAAATTTGCCCTTTGATATGTCCTTTAACCTTTAAGTATGCAAAAAATCGGTGAACATCAAATATCTGCCTGTTTACTGTTTCTGCCTTAATTTCCTGTTCCTGCAGGAGTTTGAAGTACTCTGCTATCTGTTCTTCCGTAATTTCACATATGGATCCTATTGTATTAAAGTAAACTAGAAATTTTTTAATAAAACACAATTGACTTCGTATATTTCCTAGTGCCAAATCACTGATACCTACTTGATATTTCATATACTCTTGCAGCAATTCCCTGTTTCTCTCATTCGTCACTTCGTAAAAACTGAGTCGCTGGACAGGATTACTTGGGTTTACACGCTCTGGTGCAAAATTAAACCTTTCCATATACCAGACATTTGCATACCAGTGAATTTCTTTTCCACTCATAAATAGTATTTTGCGACTGTTATCCACAATCTGCATACTGTTCTTCACATTTACAACTTTCCTGGCTACAATTGTTTCCAATTGCTTTATTTGCTCCAGTTCAAGCCGCTCGATATCATCAATTCCTTCCTCTACGCAAAACTCATACATCCACCTTAAAGGAAGTAGATAACGCACTCTGCGATCCTTGCTATCTTTTATATTCCTCAAGGCATAGCATAAAATCTGAAAAATTTGCCTTTTTAAATTTTCTGACGCCTTTTGGCTAAAATCCCATACCAGTTCGCTTTTATCCTGGATATAATCAAAATCTGACGCTATATCCTGATCTGGTATGTAGGGAAGAAAAATCACTTGCCCTTCATACTTGAGCCGTTCTCTGTTTCTTCCAGAAAGTGTTTCCATTTCTTTTCGGATGTCAAACTGTTTGATCCGATCCAATGTCTTCAAATATTCAAGGCTTTTAGAGAAAGTTTTTGTCCTACGTAACTCACTTTCATACAGTTCTCTGGTTCTATAATCAATTTCCCTTACATGATGAATTCCCTGCCGTATCAAAAAATTCCTCACATTTCCTTTCAAGCGTTCTTGCACTGTATTGCACCGCTCAATTTCATCCAGCAATTCTTTATACTCATCCCGGATGAGTGCCTTCTGCAAATTTCTCAAGAATCCAGTTCGCTCAAACACCTGTTTCTTTGTAAAGCTCCCCGTTTCATGCAAAAAGATTTTATAATTACGGAAATCCTGTTCTTCTATAAGAAAAATATCATATATCCCTACACCTTTTAGATAAGACTCTGCACACTCCCAGTATGTACTCGGTACATTTATATCCGTTGTCAACTGATTGTGAAGATAATCCGCTTTATCCTGTGATTCCGTATTCAATAATCTTATTGCAGGCACATGCTTCTCCTCCTTCCCTAAAGTAATTTGTCTATTTCATAAATGGACTGATGTTTTCTATAAAATTCATCGCTGACATCAATCAACTCCTGATCCGATATATTTAAATATCTCATCGTTGTTTCTATATTTCGATGCCCAAGTGCTTGACTAATAAGTTCCAACTTCCATCCAGCCTTCCGGCGAGCATTTGCAAAATAATGCCGCAGCATATGTGGTGTTACTTTAATCCCAGTCTTCTTCTGCAGCCGTTCCATCAATGCATAGACGCCTGAGTCCTGCATCGGTTTTCCAGCATAATCTCCCGAAATATTAATAATCAAGTACTCCTGCTGGAAGATAAGGTCTTTATATTCCTCTATATAAAACTGCAGAATTTCAAAGGTGGCATCGCTGATTTTTGCCTTTCTGTATTCTGCATTCTTAGCCCTGGCTCCATTTTCATTATCTTCTCTAAAATTGACATACAGTAAGTGTCTCTCATAATCAATATCTGTCGCATACCGGACTCCCAAAAGTTCCCCGATGCGAAATCCCGTTTCTGCTAATAATAAAAGCAGGATTTGATCGCGACAATTGGCACATGCCCTTAATAAAATCACGATCTTATCCTGCTCTATGGTCTTCCCTATATGTCCTTTTTCCTGTAAATATCCATGAAATGTATTTCGGTATAATGTTCTTCTTACTCCCACTGAATTATGTACAATAATTCTCATATCAGAAAGGACTTTCAATTGCTTTGTAGATTCATCCTGCTGTCCAGAAAATCTATAAAATCGGAACACCTCTTTTAAATACGCATTACATGTCTCATTATATGGTTTCTTTTTGTAACTATCTCCACTATGCAATCCTGCCTGTAACCATATCAAATAGTCTGTAAAGTGTTCCTGCTGCTTATCATATGGCATCTCCCATACATCATCTAACTGGATGCCAGTCTCATCTATATAATTCAGATAGTATGAAATGGCTCCTGCACTTCTTCTGATAGTATTAGGTGACAATTTTGATCTTTTTTTATGCATTAGATACTTTGACGGCAGTAACACTATATCCTGGCTCTCCTGTTCACGAATGAAATAATATTTTTCGTGATTATCTATCTGGGAATCCACAATATACCTTGCCATATTACCTTGCTCCTTTCCTCTAACGCTATACACAGTATACCGTGTTACTCTTCTCATAGCTATCACACAATGCAACAATCTTTTCTTTGCAAACGAAGCATTACCAACAAACAACTTTAATCGATCTGATAACTCCCTGCCACTCCAAATGCAATACCTACAGTTACCAAAAATCCAATAATTCCGACCACTGCAATAATCAATATTCCAATCATTATCATTCTCCCATCCACCCAGTAATTCCTATAACATCTGGTATTCTGCCATCGTAACTGCTTCATCTTCCATAGCAAAGTATTGATTTGACACATTCCGATCCACAGCTAACACTTTACCTGCCTCTTTTTCTCCCATCTGAATCGGTAACAGATGCTGCACAATTCTCCTACATAACTTCTGATCGGGACAAACATCTAACATTCCAAACATGGTGTTCACAACCAGCCTGTCCGCTATGTCAGTTATAATAATTTTTTCTGCTTCGCATCCTCTTGTACCAATAAAGTTCGCCAGATTTTTCGGAGTCAGTGCCAGCATATACTCTTTTCTGGCTCCTCCACCATATGGATACTCATAGGCATACCCCATCGTTCCTGTACCCATAATCCGTTCCACCATCTTTTTATCTTCCGTCTTCATTGTAAACTCCTCCTTATTTTTAATGGCTGAATCCAATCTCTCCCTCCATTGGGGAATAAACACGCACTCCATGTCTCTCCTGCAAAATCTGTACCCTTGTCAGCTGCATGGAAGACCTAGACAGGCAGTTCCTATTCATAATCAAAAGCACCTTCACACTACCTTTCTGAACCTGGCTTACAAACTGCCGGAATCCATTTCTCTCCCAAAGTGGTTTTGCTCCTACATCACTGGAGCTCCCGACCACTTCAAGTTCCATCTGGTCTGCATAATCAATCAACTGTTTAAATTGTTCTTTCAATGTGTCATGGGTATCATCCGGTGCATCAATCGCACAATAAATCCATGCCCCTCTTCTCTGTTCCATTCCTGCCTCCTGTCAAACATCCAAACACCATTCTATGCCCGATTTTGTTCTTTTAATCCAAAGCTGATGAGTATAGCCCGATCCACCTTCTGCATCATGCTCCCATTCAAGCTTCCTATGTATCGTTTCAGTCGCATACGATCAATGGTACGCACCTGCTCCAGCAAGATGACCGAATTTCTACGAAGTCCTCTTACTTCCTGCTCTAGCTGAATATGAGTAGGAATGGAATGCTTCTGAAATCGGCTGGTAATTGCTGCAGCGATTACGGTTGGGCTGTAATAATTGCCAATATCATTTTGAATAATCAAAACCGGGCGGATCCCTCCCTGTTCAGAACCAACAACGGGAGTCAGATCTGCATAATAAATGTCTCCTTTTTTTATCGTGATGTTCACCTCGCTTTCCCTTTTGACTTTATAACACAAGGGCAGTGACAGCCTTATTCTGTGATTGATTCGGTATGAATCCTCTGCATAAGACTGTCACCGTAGTTTCTGTTATAAAATCACTTGTTCTTCATTTTCACTGGCTCCTATTCGACACTACTTCCCGGAACCGGATACCAACAGGAACACTCATAAGTGATCCTGTTGTTCTCTCTGGGCGGCAATGCAAACCAGCCATGGCTCATGGCTGTCATGGGATTTATCCCCTCCGAGGATCTCTCCGAGCCGCCCTCATTGCGTGATCCCTTCTTAAGGGGCTGTGACTGGACGGAAGTATCATTATAGGCTGTTCAGGTCGTTGCAGGCAGCCTGCCATAGACTGCTTTGAGGACAAATCGTTCCCGCTCTGCACCTTTGATGTCATCTTATTGACAGACCCTCTGACCGTCTGCAGGTGGTCATGGCGGATTCTCCTCTGTGCTTCTCCTTTTGGGCTGAACAGCTAAAGTATCTGTATTGCCGGATATGACTGTCAAAACAGTATTTGCCAAGGAACAGAAGAGGAAATCAATCCCCTTCACTTTCTTCCACGCTGGCAGAAGATTTTGCACACCCTAAAATCAATTTTTTTCTAATATTTTTTTGAGTTTTTCCAAAATCCTCTTTTTCTGTTTATGAACTGCATTGTGATAGACACTCATTTGTTTTGCTACTTCTCGCTCTGTCTGATTTTCAAAATAAACTTCATGGATCAGCCACTGCTCCTCTTTTGAAAGTGTCAAAATTGCTTTATGTAACCGTTCAAACTCCAACTTTTGTAAGATCTGATCCTCCACACCATCGTCTTCTTCTGGAAACTGTACCGCCATCTCCTGCAGCCTCTCATAAGAATCTTCTCTGCTTGGAACCGTCATTACTTCTCCTGTTTTCGGATCCACAATATTCCTCGCTCTTTTTAAGTCATATTCCTGATACTGCATTTTTCTTTCTGTTGTTCTTAAAACAGCGATGACTTCCTCGCTGGCTTCCGGATACATTTTTCTAAAATCTGGTATTTTATATGGCTTTGCCATAGCTTGTCCTCCTTCATTCGCTCAATTTCTCGAAAATGAAGGACAAGCGGAGGGCTTCGACACCTGAAACTTTCGCTCTCAGAACGCAAAAAAATGCCTGCACAGACAGTTTTATCCATACAGACACTTATTTCATGTTTTATATGCTCTAACAGTTCACTTTTCTGACCACAAACATCCTGTTTCCATAACCAGCTTTCAAAAATCTCTATAAAACCTATTTCGCTGTTATGTTTCTTAACAGAAAACTTTAAATCAAAAATTGAATCGTGCAGCTACGAATTCGCAGCATACAATTCCAGCACATGAAAATATCCCCCCAAACTCCAAACGGAGCTTGAAGGGATAAAATTATGGCGTGCTTCTACAGCCCGTCAAGATACCGTTTTTTTTAACAGGCTGGATCCGCAATTATAAATTTTTTACTATTCAACAGAATAATGAAATATTCAATAATTTCAGTATCCCATTGCATTCCACAAATATCTTTTCAATTAATACTTGATTCATGAAAGAACTCCCTTCATTGAATCGTCCATTCCTTTTCTATCATTTTAAATCCAGTGTGAAAAAGAAAGAGGCCCCTCCCCCCGGCGTATCTTCCATACCAATCTTTCCCTGCAGCATCCGGGCCAGTTCTTTTGCAATACTTAACCCCAGCCCAAAATGCGATTTATCTGTGTGAGACTGGTCTGCACAGTAGAACCGATCAAAGATAAATGGTTTGGCCTTTTCTTCCACGCCAATTCCATGATCTACAATCCAGAACGTCAGTTCTTTTGAAGACATATCCACCCGGATCTGGATTTCTTTTCCCTCTGGACTATAATGCAGTGCATTATCCAGATAGATACTGAGCAGCTGGAACAATCGCTCCTTGTCTGTCATAATAACTGGAAATAACTCTTCTCCCAGATCCAAAGTCAATTTTATCTTCTTTTTCATGCACCGCGGTTCATAGGCTTCATACAAAGAAATAAGTAGCGTATCCACATTGACCTCAGAAGTATGGATCGTCCACTTTTCCGCATCCGATGACGCTAAAAGAAGCATATCCTTAATTAAACGGGACATACGCATACACTCCGAATCAATGACTTTTAAATTCCCCTGAAGCCCTTCGTTTTGTGCTTCATGCTGCATATTCTCCACATTTGCCACAATCACAGCCAATGGTGCTTTCAATTCATGGGAGGCAGAAGCAACAAACTCTTTCTGGCTCTGCATCACACGCTCGGTTGGCTCCAAGGCTTTCTTCAGCAAAAAGCGGCTGACCAGACTGACACAAAGCAGTGTGACAATCCAGATTGCCAGATACATCGGCAGCTGTTCCAAAAACATCTGAAATATAGGCGTTTGCTCATAAACCAGAGTCAATGAATTGTTTGTATCATCTTCGGAAGTAAAATGGGCCAGGTTAATCAGATACCTCTCATAATGGTTTCCTTTCATCTCAACCATTCCTTCCACGGCTGGAAGTTTGGCCTGATTGCCTTCCTCTTCTGCCGAATAGGTAACAATCTGCATTCCCACATTGTTCAGCTGTCCTTCAATATCCTCTAAACCAGTTCTGCTCTCGTAGAGAAGTTCTCCATATGCATCGGTCAATTTTGATGATACAGACATATCTTTTTCATAGGCAGAAAGAACTTCTTTTGCATTCGCCCCTTCTTCCTCCAGCTGATTAACGATCAGCGCTGTCATTCTCTGTAAAAAGGTTACTTCTGCCGCCTCGCTTGCATTTACATGATTGGAAAAGGATAATCCAATCACGCCCGTAACAATTACCATGATTGTCATAACAAAAAACAGGTGCAGTTTTTGAAATAAATGGTTCAGCATAGGCTGCACCTCAACTGATATCCGCTTCCATAAATAGTCTTAATCTCACATATGCTGTTTAATTGCTTTAGCCTTTTTCTGAGAAAGGAAATATAGTTATCTACATTTCCAGGTTCAATGTCTGAATCAGTTCCCCAAACTTTTAGAACCAGCTGTTCTCTTGTCAGAAGCGTTTCCGGTGATTTGAGTAAGGTGTACAGAAGTTCCGATTCCTTGGCTGTCAACAGGAGTTCCTTTCCATTGGCCTCAAGTTTCCGGTTGGAGCGTTCCAGCTTTAAGTCCTGATAAGAAAGAATATCCTGCTCTTTCATTTCATGAGGTCTTCTGGTCAAAGCCCGTACCCTTGCCAATAGTTCACGGATATAAAACGGTTTGACCAGATAGTCATCTGCTCCTCCATCCAGACCATCAATCCGGTCATCAATAGAGGACATTCCTGTAATAATAATTACTGGAACCGAAATTCCTTTTTTACGCATGGCTTTAATAATTGTCAGACCATCAATGACCGGCAGCATCCGGTCAACAATGGCCAGATCATATCCAAATTCTGCATTCAGTGCGTAGAGAAGCCCTGTTTCCCCATCATGGCAGCAGTCCACCATATAATCATTTCTCAAAAGTTCCTGCTTCATTGCCAAACTCAGCTCTATATCATCTTCCAATATGAGTATCTTCACAATAAATCATCCCTTTCTTTTTCACGGTTCAGTATATCAAATATACCAGGGAAAATCTCTAAAAGTCCTCTAAAAATTCATCAAAATCTTTCTTTTTCTTAGAGGAGTTTTAGATAAGTTTTTGAATAAAATGGTATGCAGAAAACAGCAAAGGAGGAACTCAATTGGACTCTCAACAACGACCTCGAAAACGGCGGAGAAAATCCCATAGTCGAAACATCCACCGCATAATATTAGGTCTGTCACTTATTTCGGTTATCAGCATATGTGCCGTCCGTCTTTTTTACAAGAACCGATCTGCCCCACCACCTAGTTCAGATTCTGACTGTATGGTCATAGCGGCGGATGAAAATAGCAATGCATCCGATACTCCGACAGAAGATTCTACGGATGCGGATCTGCTACAGACCCTACAGACATTGAAAAAACAGGAGCCAAAAATACAGGACATTATCGATCACTTTCAGGAATACCCCTCCGAACTCCTCGAAATGTTATCCAAAAATCTGGATATGTTGGACTTTGTGTTGGAGTATCCCAATAAAAAAGGAGCGGTTTTCTCTGATACCATCGGTGATGTAAAACTTGGAACCTATCCGCTCCTTCTGCAATACGATCCACGATGGGGATACGCATTCTATGGAGACGATGTAATAGCGGTAAACGGATGTGGTCCTACTTGCCTGTCTATGGTAATTGCTGGTCTAACCGGCAAAAACACCATTACCCCCTATACAATAGCCAGCTATGCCACGCAGCAAGGGTATTATGCCCCAGATTCGGGCACCAGCTGGTCTCTGATGAGCGATGGTGCATCCCATTTCGGTATTATCGGAGAAGAATTGACTCTCTCTCAATCAGCAATGGAAAACGCCCTGTCATCTGGACAGCCAATCATCTGCAGTATGCGTCCCGGTGATTTTACAACAACTGGGCATTTCATTGTTATCACGGGACTCAAGGATGGAAAATTTATCATAAAGGATCCAAACAGTAAAGAGCGAAGCAATCAGCTTTGGGATTATCAAACACTGGAACATCAAATTAGTAATCTATGGGCATTTCAAGCCTTATAGAAATAACAGAAAGGTGGATATCACATGAAACACACAAAAATAACAGTAGGATTCGCAACTCTCTTATGTATTTTCTCATTGGCTGGGTGTCAGGGTAAACCTCAGAATCAGCCTGTTAAGGCAGAAACCGAAATGCAGCAGACCGGTGCTGTATCTGAGCCCCAAACAGAACAAGCTCAACAGGAATCCTCAGAAACACATCCAAACAATGTGCCTGCCAATGCAGAAGAATTACTGGATTCTGCCACTACCTCTGGTGAGGTAACTGCTTTTTCCGATACGGGGCTGACCCTTAACCCGCTCTCAGTAACGGATGCCGGGGCTGCCATCATGGCCGTTGATTCAGAAAATGCGGAAAATCTCCTTACTGTCAACTATCTGGAAAACTGCACGTTCCAGCTTGCCCGCATCAACCAATCTACCGGAGCACTTGCACTGGAAACCGCAAGTGCCGCAGATATCAAAAAAGAAACATCTATCGCTGTCTATGGTGAAGCAGACGAATCCGGAGCGATTCTGGCCAAGCAGATTTTCCTGATCCGTTACGAATAAGCAGGGAGGAAACTATCATGTCATTTTATCACAGAGCCTGCTTATACCTGTTCCGCAAACGGTCAAAAACTGTTTTATTATTTCTGATCCTTTTACTGGTAAACAGTATGATCCTCGGCACTGTCATGATTCTTCATGCCGCCCAAACAACCAAAGTGTCTATGCAGGAAAAATCAAAGGCGAAAGCAGTCTGTGAGATCACGCAGGATACATACCAGCTTTCCAGTCAGGATATTTCTGCTGCAACACAGCTGCCTCATGTCACATTCCTGAACCGTCATGCAGAAAGCCCAGGTTATCTTTCCGATTTCTTACCCATTACAGCCAGTGATTCTCAGAAACCGGAAAATTCACAGATTCGTTTAACCGCTTATGACGATTTAGAAAAAGATGGTCCCTTTGCCACACAGAACTATCGCCTGACCGGTGGAAAACTGATCAATCCGCAGTCTGATTCCAGTGCAGTCATAAATGAAACATTTGCCACAATCAATGGTATTTCCATCGGAGATCGGATTCGTCTGGAAAATGAGCATGGAAAAACCATTTCCGCAACCGTCTGTGGCCTGTTTCTTTCCGGAAATGAACACCAACAGGACAATACTCTGAATTCCCTGTACCGTATCGAAAATCAGATTTTTATCGATGCCAAATCCTATATAACCCTATTCGGTGCCGATCGGTTTAACCGATTGATTGTTTATACCGATCAGCCAGAGCAGACAGAGACTCTGGCTGAGAAACTGCAGGAATTGTTGGGAGAAAAGGCAAAGGTTACATCCTCCGATCTCTTATACCAGCAGATGAAAGCCCCTCTGGAACAGATCATTCGGATTACAAAACTTATGATGACCTTCACACTTTTGTCCGGAACCGTTATTGTTTCTCTGCTTCTGTGTATGTGGATGAGAAGCCGTCAGATGGAAATGGCTGTACTCATCAGTCTTGGAGAGTCAAAGGGAGCCATCTTTCTCCAGACCTTTCTGGAATCTGTCATGATCTTTCTCCTGGCTGCCGTAGGGGCGTGCTGTCTTGGAACTCTCAGTGCTAATGTAGTGCAGGCCATCCTTTCAGTCTCGGAACTCGCACTTGTCATGACACCAAGCCTTCAGATGAAAGAAATTGTCGTTCTGTTTGCAACTGGCAGCCTGGTAATTTTGACAGCAGTGCTGCTGTCCCTGGTTCCCGTTTTAACTACCAACCCAAAAGATATCTTATCCAGAATGGAGGGATAATGTGAATCTATTTCAAAGAGCCATCCGATCCTGCCTCAGAAAACCAGTCAAAAGCATCCTTCTGCTTCTTGTAATCGGTACGATCAGTCTTCTGTTTCTGTCTGGTATGGCAAGCCGCTCTGCTAATGTTGCAGCAAAAGACAGCACCCGGCAGGCAATCGGGGCCGGTTTCCTGTTAGAAGGGAACCCGGAAAATCGGAACAAGCGTCTTCAGGAAGCATTTGAAGCAATCGAAGAAAAGTTCGGAGTCGGACAAAGCGGCAGTTATCAAGGCGTTCATGCAGAAACGATCATCAGCAATGGACAGCCCTCCGGATATGTGTGGACGGATCATTCTTTTGAATCCCTCGTCCGGGAAGACATTGAAAAAATAGCTGCTGCTTCCGGAATCTCTGATTACAATATTACAACGGTTCCAACTCCTGTAAAGCCAGAGGGCTTTTCCCGAATTGAAGATCCGGACAAAGATCAAACCTATGATTCTAAAGGTGTTTCCCTGGTAGGCAACCGCACGATGAATTTGGATTCTAATGTCTTAAATGGAGTCGTAACCATAAAAGATGGGCGTATGACTGTCCCCCAAGACCAGGATGTCTGTGTAATATCAGAAGAACTTGCCCTTTTAAATAATCTTACAGTCGGTGACCGGATCGGCTTTTCCCCTGTTAAGCAGGAAGGTCCAATCCAATATGCAGAGATTGTAGGTATCTACCAGGTCAGGGAACCTATGACTCCTTATATGTCCGGCGACACCTACCGCTCCGAAAACATTATTTTTACAAATCTGGACTTTCCGGCAAAAGCGGAACAGGATTCCCCACTGTTTGAAAAAGCCTATTTCAAAGTTGAACAGGTCGATGAATACGAAGCAGTAAAGGAACGAATCCAACAGACTGACATCAACTGGGAACGGTATGATTTGATTGATAACAATGGAAATCTGGATACTATGGCATCCAATTTTAATGACCTGGAGCATATCAGCCAAATGCTTTTACTCATTATTGCTGGTGCCAGTTTCATTATTTTATCCCTTATTTTTGTTTTCTGGATGAAAAGCCGAACCCATGAAATAGGGATCCTGATGTCCTTAGGAATCTCAAAGCTGGAAATCCTTTTTCAAATGATTCTGGAGGCCTTTTTCATCGGAATTATTGCCGTCAGCCTTTCTTTTCTGGCTGCTCCTATGGTTTCCAAAACTGCGGCTGAATACCTGGTCGTTCAACAGGAACAACAGGCACAGCTTCAAGAAGATCAAACGGCAAATCAAATACAGACTGAATATGTTGCCCCAGAGCTGACAGTAACGGATGTACAGATATCTCTGTCCTCATCCATGTTCTGTGCTGATGGCATCAGCATCACACTGTTAACCTTATCATCTGTTTCTCTTGCAGGAATTACGATGCTCCGCAAAAAGCCAAGAGAAATTTTGAGCGAAATGAGTTAGGAGGTCTTGCAATGATTTTGGAAGCAAACCATATAAGTTATACTTACCGAACACAAAAAAACATCCCTGTGCTGCACCAAATATCCGCCGGATTTCAAGCAGGCAGATTTTATTCCATCATAGGCTCCAGCGGATCCGGAAAAACCACCTTTCTCTCCCTTCTTGCCGGACTGGACACTCCTGGCGAAGGAGTAATCCAATACGATGGGGAGGATATTCAAAAATGTGGACTTAATTTCCATCGCAGACACCATATTTCTCTGGTATTTCAAAACTATAACCTGATTGATTATCTTACCGCCCAGGAAAACGTAAAGCTGGGCGGAACCAAAGATCCCAGAGAACTTCTCACCAAAGTAAATATCCCACAGGATGCCTGGAACCGGAATGTCCTCCAGTTATCCGGTGGTCAGCAGCAAAGAGTGGCGATTGCCCGTGCTCTGGCCAGTGAAGCAAAGGTTCTTCTTGCTGATGAACCAACTGGGAACCTGGATGAAACCACAACGGGAGAGATTATTGAACTCCTAAAACAAACAGCCCATGAGCTTGGTAAATGTGTCATCGTTGTTACCCACAGCAGGGAAGTCGCTCAAGCAGCTGATCACATTTTGAAACTGGATCATGGAACTCTGATATAAAATACCAACAGAAAGAGAGGCCGCTTATGACAAAAGAAAACCCAAATACCATTCCATCCAACTATATTCCCGGTCAGGATCCATTGGATGATTATATTGCAGAACAGTTAAAGGCTGCCGCCGATTCCATCCCACTGAGTGATGATGTGAAATGCAGGGTGGAACAAAAGCTGTCCAACCTAAAAATGCAGGAATCTAAAAACGAAAGGATATAACAACATGGACATTCGCATTCAGGATTTAAGTATGACCTATCCCAATGGGAAACAAGCTCTTTCAAATTTGAATCTGGAACTAAAAGCTCCCAGCATGATCGGACTTTTGGGACCAAACGGTGCTGGAAAATCCACGCTGATGAAGCTTCTGACAGCTGCCCTGGTTCCTTCAAACGGAAGTATCCTTGTAGATGGACAGCCACTTTTGAAACAGGAACATCTGTTAAAAAGCCACTTGGGATACCTTCCCCAGACATTTGGACTTTATGAAGAGCTGACTGTTTATCAGTTTCTGGACTATATGGCTGCCTTAAAGGGATTATCCAACGCAAAAACCATTCTGACTAGAGTGATCCAGGAAGTCAACCTTACGGAAAAATCCAATGCCCGGATCCGAACCCTGTCCGGCGGTCAGCGTCAGCGGGTTGGAATTGCCCAAGCATTTTTAGGCGATCCAAAACTCCTGATTTTTGATGAGCCAACCGTAGGATTGGATCCAGAAGAACGGATCCACTTCCGCAACTTATTTTCCCAGGCTGCCCAGGAACGTCTGGTACTTTTAAGCACCCATATCATCGAGGATGTACAGTCTGTCTGTGACCAGCTGATTGTTATCCACCACGGCTCCATCCTCTTTACTGGAGCACCGTCTGACCTGATCCGGCTTGCCGCTGGACACGTAGGCACCTTTTTTGAACAGGACACGTCCCATGAGCAGGGTCTTCACATTACAAGCCGTGTCAATACTGCTTTCGGGGTACGCTGCAGGGGGGTATGGGAAACACTTCCCTCTTACGCTCACGCCGAAGAACCCACCTTAGAAGACGCCTACCTTTATCTGATCTCCAAGGAGGAACTGCGATGAGAATCTTTTCCTTATTTTGGTTAGAGTTCCGGCGTCTTCTGCGTTCGCCTCTAACCTGGCTGATTATGGGGCTTACCGTTCTTTCCCCTGTCATGGGTCTGTTTCTATATCAACCAACGGAGGCTACCACTTTGGGGATCTATCTGGCCAATCCATCCCTGGCCGCTGGAATCTTTTCCAGCCTTCTGTTTGCATTCCTGACTGTCTGGGAATGGAATCGGGTAAAACGCGGGCAGATGGAGGCGCTCCTATATTCAATTGTCTCTCCACTGACTGTTTCCTGCATCCGTCTGTTGTCTCTTATAGGTACCGCTGGTTTAGCATGGAGTATCACTGTAGTTGTCTGGATGCCATTTACCATGATGGCTTCTGGAAGTGTTTTTGATAGCCTAACCTATTTCCTATGCTACTTTTTATTTATGGGAATGGCCATACCCATTGCTATCCTGTTGTCCTCTTGTGCATATCAGTTCACCCGCCGTCTGGATCTGTCTATCGTCATACTGGCTGCCCTGGCCGGACTGAGCCTGACCATCTGGAAAGACAACTGGCAGCTGTGCTGGCTCAACCCCTGCGTATGGGCAATCTCAGATGATTTTACAAATTTCCGTATCTTCCGTTCGGTAGCTTATATGCGTTTTACCTGGATCACAGGCACGGCAGCAGTTTGGCTCTTATCCTATCTGTGTATTCGACAATATGGCAAAGGTCCCTTGGGTTCCATGAAGTACAGTATCCGCCGCTTCTGGCGTCCCATGATTGCAGTCTGCCTTTTTGCTTTTTGCGGCTTTTTATATAAGTTTCAGCCATTCCTGGATCACAGCAATCCGGATCTGTCTGCCACCACCTTTTTTGAAATTCCCTACCTTGAGGGAGTGTTCTGTGAAAAAAGGGTCACAGATGTCCATCCCAATCTTTCCAAGGGAACCGTATCCGGCACTGCATCCTTTGAAATTGAAAATACAACAGGAACAGAGCAAGAGGTGGCATTTGCACTCAATCCTGGCTATAAGGTAAATTCTGTCCAGGCCAATGGCCAGCCTGTGCCTTTCCAAATTGACGATTATCAGGAATCCAATATGGCACTTTTAAATGTCACGATCCCTGCTCTTGAGTCCATCGATCTTTGTTTTGACTACCATGGATTCCCACAGGACTGGAATCTAATGGAAACCATGCAGGGAAAACCGGAGATCAGCTCAAAGTATTTATGTCTGGAAAATCAGGCTCTGGCTCCCGCAATCATGAATGCAGGAATTGCAGATGGTACGTTTTCTTCCATCACAAATATTACTCTTCCAGACACCATGACTGTAATCCCGTTTGGACTAGCCGAGGCAAAAAAAGAAGCAGAGCATGACAACGGAACCATTACATGGCGAATCGAAGATACAGAAAACCGTGGTATTCTCTATGCAGGAGACTATGTCCGCCAGGATATTGAAGCTGTGGGTACAACAATTCAGTTCTATTATGGTCGTAAGCACCAGCCGATCATGGAAGAAGCCAATGCCGCAGAAGCAATCCAAACAGTTATGGAATACTGCTCCTCTCATTATGGAATGCCCCAGTTCTTCTCTTCCGACTCTTTAAAACTAATTCAAGGTCGTATCGCTAATGGCGGATATGCACGTTCCGGTGTCAGTCTGGTAGATGAACAGGATTTTACTGCCCAAAATCTGCATGATTCCGATAAAGGTGCAATCCCCGGAGAAGTCATGATCCATGAAATGGTTCATCAGTGGTGGGGCCTTGGAGCCATGTTCGATGTCTCCCAGCCAGACAGTGCCTGGTCTGCGGAAGGACTAACTGTTTATACCACATACCGGATCATCAAAGATCTTTACGGAGACGCTTACGCCAAAGAACATTACATTGACCAGTGGCAAACAGCAGTTGATGACTATTACAATAACTTTTACATCCGCAATCCCCAATACCTGGAGGCACTGCCAGAAGAAAAACGTTTGGACATTTCCAACCAACTCTCTACCATGCGGTACTACAATGAAATGCCTCTAAAAATTTTAAAAGCAGAAGAACTGGTTGGCGGCGAGGAAGCGATGAATCAGATTCTGCACCAGCTTTTTAACCGGGAAGTGGATCCCATGTACCCCTACTTGACTGAACAGGAATTTTTAGATGCCTGCGGGCTGACAGAGGAGGATTTAAATCTTGACTAGAATCTTTTTTTACGAATTAAAAAGGCTTCTTTGGAATCAATTTTTTGTTGGTATCCTGGCCGTTATTCTATTTACCGGATGGCAGATCTTAAATCAGGTAACGCTTTTAGGAATCGAACAGACGGCTCCCTTTTCTGTGCAAAGTTTTTGTGACTATCTTCTTCGGCTCCTACCCCTTTTATGGATTGGCACCCTGTTCTTTCTGTCATTTTTCTTTTCAAAATCGGAACAGAGGACAGATGTAATCACCCATGCTACACCCGTAAATCCACTGATTTACGCGTTCATTCGATGCAGTGCAGCCTTTATAGGATCACTCCTTCTGATAGTGGCCGTATTCCTTCTGGCTGCTGTATTTTACGGAAGATTTTTTCACTGGTATCACTGGGTAACTCTGTTGATTCCCGGCTGCCTGCTTCTAATCCCGATGTTACTGATTGATATCATCATTGGCTGGTTCATAGGACGGAAATTCCCCTGGCTTTTAGTCATCTGGATGCTGGTTCCAGTTTTAATCATAATTGTAATTTTGTAAGTAACCTGTGTACCGAATCAATCGCTTGGATTCCTACGAAATTCAAGCGATTGATTCGGCAGTTACATCATTTCCACATGTATCTATTTCATGTTCTATAAGTAATCATAGGAAACCAATTCTTCTATAGGGATTCGGGTAGTCAAATGGCGTTCTGGATCTGCTGGTTTTTCTCTCCCGTAACCAATAACTAATATATTAACCGGTTCTAAATTTTCTAGTAATTGGAATTCTTTCTTGATTACATCTGGCCTGAAGTAACATACCCAAACTGTTCCCAATCCTAATTCCGTTGCCTGCAGCATCATGTGATCTGTTAAAATGGTAGCATCAATATCTGTTGTTTGTTTGCTATCAAAAGGTCTCGTTGCGATTATTACCATTACCATCGACCATATAGGAATTACATTTTTTGTATTCTTTATTTATATGTTACATGACATTTTTGAAGATTTCATAAAGATTTGAAAAAGAATGAGCGATACCACAGTATCGCCCGCAAAACACTAATATGGAATTTTTATGATAACCTCTGCACCTTTTGTTATATCAGAATTTCTCAATAAAATCTGCCCATTATGTTGCTTTATAATACTACTTGTAATATAAAGTCCCATTCCAAAGTGCATATTAGAAGTTCGGCTTTTATTACCCATAAAAAATTGTTCCTGTGCATGAAGTAACGCTTCCGGGGTAAATCCGTTTCCCTCATCAGTTATAGAAATTTCTAAGAATTTCTCCATATTTTTTGTTCCTATATAAATTGTCCCCTTTGAGGGAGAATAGTCTATAGCATTACTTACCACATTCATAATAGCTCGTTCCAGCAACAATTTATCTGCTTTGCACTTTCGCAAGTCTGTGCCTATTTCCATACATAGATAAATTCCTTTTGTAAGACATAAAGAGTTCGCCTGCACTTCAATCTGCTTCATGTAGTCAATCATATCAACTTTTTCTAACTGAAGCTGATACCCTGCAACTGTCCGTGATATATCAATTAGCGTTTTAATATATATGCCCATCTGTTCAGAGCTTTCTGTAATGTACCCGGCATATAACTGCTGTTCTTCGTCAAGTTTTGTTTCATTTATTAAATCAATATTTCCTTGAATAACGGTCAATGGGGTTTTCAAATCATGAGCAAGTGCCGCAATCTGCTCCCTTTGTAATTGTTCTGCATTCCATTGCTTTTCTAAAGATGATTTCAGATTTTCTTTCATATCCGAAAAAGAATGAAGTACATCTTCAAATTCTTTGATTTTTGAATGTCCTACTTCAAAATCAAGATTTTGCTGTGTAACCTGTTCTGTCGCTTCAAAAAGAGGGGCAAGCTGCACCCTCATATTTTTAGAAAACTTCGTTGTTAGTATTATGCACACCGCAATACAATTCACACCTATGAGGATATACAATAAAATTTCCGGCGAGGGAAAATGCTCATTCAACCATTCGTTTGTAAATTGTGAGCCAATATAATATTGAAGCACCACATATTCATTTTCGCGGGTAACAAGTAAATACTGTTTATTAAGATTTACATTTGCTTTTCCGGATATAGCATACCCCATAGCTTGTTCTAAATCGTCGTCCTCCAAAGACGTTTCTAATATTTGGTAACTTTTGTCCAACACTAAATATTTGCACCCCATAGGAAGTTGCACATCTGCCAAATCGGGGGTTGCTGCAATAACCGGAACAAGATTTTGGGTACTGCGTTCTGAATAATCAGCATAGGTAATAAAACTTGTACAAACTCCAATATAAATAAAGCTAAATGGAATAGCTACCGCCCCCATTAACCCGATAAGCAACATACATAAAAATTTCCAAAAAGACACTTTTAATGATGTTATTTTCTTTATTCCCATTTATACCCAATCCCCCATACTGTCGCTATCGGCCGAATATCCAGTTTGCTCAATTTTGCTCGGATATTTTTGATATGAGTGGAAATCGTGGAATTATCACTATCGCCCTCTAAACTGAAAACTGTTTCATAAATCTGTTCTTTTGAAAATACCTGTCCTTTATTTTTGGCAAGGTATTCACAAATCAGATATTCACTTTTTGTTAAAGGTACTGGTATATTATCTACCCGTAATTCTTTTGCAGACAAATCAATTTTTATCCGGTCAAATGTAAGAGCTGTATGTCGTTCTCGGTGTTCGCGGCGTAAATGGGCATTTACTCTTGCCCGTAATTCTGTAATGCGGAATGGTTTTGTCAAATAGTCGTCTGCTCCTACCCCAAGACCGAATGTAATATCATTTTCCATTGTCTTAGCAGTCAGAAAGAGAATAGGACAGTCCACTAATGAACGGATTTTATCACAATAAGAAAAACCGTCTATATCGGGCATCATAATGTCCAGTATAATCAAGTCATACCTGTTCAATTTATCAAGAGGAACCTGTGCGGCAGACGTATAGACTATAACTAAATGTCCATCCTTTTGCAGTCCATTTTTCACAAGTTCTAAAATAGGTCGTTCATCATCAATCATAAGGATTGTTGCCATAGTATCGCCCTCCTTTCAGCTTTTTTAGTATAGCATAATCGATAAAGGCAGAAAAGCGGTCATTGACGCTTTGCAATATAGTAGCGGTCATTTATCTGCACCGCAACGGCTTCGGTCTTTTCTGTACCTTGAATTTCATAAATATCTTTGTAAATCCATTGTTCTCGCTGTTGTCCGGCGCTTTCCCCATACCAGTCAATTTTACTTAGTTCCTCCTTTGGCAAAGGAATTTTTGTTTCTGCATTAAATATAATATTTTCCGCAAGAATATCAATGTAACTTCCCAATTCATTATTTGATACAGTATCAGAAGTTACTTGATAAACTGCCCCATTGCAAAGAAGCTGCGTTGCATTTTGAGGATTGATTTCAAACTTGCCACTCATAGATTGTTCTATATCCTTAAAGTCAAAAACGGTATCTGTGCCTTTGATATTTTCATCTATAACAGCTTTGTGATACCCTCCATTTACATCTACAATCAGATAATCGTCAGCGTTAGGAGCTGCGTACACATTTAAGAATGGAATAATATAAGCGGCATTAGGGGCTTTATCCACTAAATCTGCCAATGTCTGAAAGGTAGCAGTTTCGATATTTTCTTGAAGTAATATTTTTCCTGCTTCGTCTACAGCCGCAAGTTGTCGGATGTATCCAATCCATTCCCCAAGTCCACCATTCGAAACCGTATCCGCTAAAATTGTGTAGTTGTTTCCTTTATAGGAAAATTGCGTCACATTTTCCTTATTCAGATAACATTCCTCTTTATCACTGGAATAGTCCTTGATTTTGTCCTGTAAAGAACAGCCTGCAAAAGATAAACATACAATAACAGCAAACAGTAATATCATCACTTTTCTACACTTATTCATAATTTTTCCGTCCTTCCCAATGAGATAACCATAATAGGGTTAGCAATAAGCCGCCTATCGTCAATGCCACAATCCATATCTTTTCTGTTCTGCAACTAAAAAATTGTTGGTTCAAAATATCTTGTACCCAGTTCATAGACCATGCAAAAGGGATATACCTCACTATGCCTTTCAGTTCGATATTGCTATACAAGATACATTGCAGACTTTCAAACACACCCCAAAACAGAGATAATCCTAAGCCGAATTTGAAGCTAAGAAACAGGTGCAAGATGTAAATTATCAAATTACAAAAAGCAATTCCAACGGCAGCTCCGATTAACATTTCAAGCTGCACTGTATTAGCCATTCCCAAAAGATATATTCCAATCAAAAATAACAGTAATAGAGCGAACAATGCAAATATTCCCGAACCATAAAGAAAAGCTAATTTCGCAAGCATAATTTTGTTACGGTTAGGTACAGCAAGTAATATTTGGAAGTGTGAAGCCTTTTCTTCCAATGTAACATTTAAGCCAACAATAACGCTTATCAATAGAGGAAAAATCATTGCCGTAAGTTCTAATATCATTTTGAGTTTTTTACTATCTGCTGTGCTACCGTACAGGAGATAATAAGCGAGAAATAACAATGCTCCGACAACTGGTGCACAAAAATGGATAGTCCAAAACGGCGTATGTTTCACTTTTAACCATTCAGAACGAACCGCATAGATAAACCCCATTTTGCTTACCTCCTTTTGGAAAAATCTTTCGCGTCGGCATAAGATAAAATAATAAACAATAGTATTGAAAGTACAATAGGAATTAGAATGGTTACAGAAAATCCATAAGCACCCGCAAAAGTTCCATTCATTTCAATTCCCATAAGTGGTTCTGCTAATTTTGCCGCATAACAATAAGGTACTAACCACCAAACCACCGTATTTCCCAATGCAATAGGTAAAAATATACCAAGTATCGTATTTAAGACTATCGGTAAGAATAATCCCATTTTGCGTGTTAGATATAGACACAAAGGTATTTGCCAAACAGACGCAAGAATAATCCCAATACTTCCAACAATACTTTGCAAAACTGAATATACCACTGTTGCCGGAGAAATAATATTACTGATAGAAATAAGCATTGCTAAAAATACTGCCGCAATAAGTAATTTCTCTATGAGAATAATGCCTTTTGCAGCTTCAAATTTTGAAAGATTCATAGGCATAGAAAATACCGAATAATATTTCCCGGCATTTTCCTCTTTTCTATGCGACAGGGAACATAAAATTGCAATTGCTCCCGGAAGTAGAAACGCATACCACCAATAAAATGCGATGTATTGAAATCCAATAAAACCGCCGACAACCCATGCAAAAATAGCTGTGATTAGTGAACTAATAAAAAGAAGTTTGTTTGATACTGTTCGCTTGAATTTCAAATGTTCTGATTTCAAATATTTCATACATTACCCCTCCCTGTAATTGCTTTTTACAACGTCCATAAAAAGTTGTTCCAGATTTTCATTTTCGCCCAGTTTCCCCTCATATCCTAAGACGCCACCCGCAATAATGCCGATATGATCGGCTGTCTGTTGCACTTCAGAAAGAATGTGACTGGATAGGATAACCGTAATACCTTTTGACGGAAAGGAACGGATAAGTTCTCTAAGTTCTTCAATTCCAACCGGGTCAAGCCCATTAGTTGGTTCATCAAGTATGAGTAGTTTCGGATTGTTCAGCAATGCAATTGCAATTCCAAGCCGCTGTTTCATTCCAAGAGAAAATTGTCCGGCTCGCTTCTTGCCTGTTCCCGTCAGTCGGACAATTTGCAGCACTTCATCAATTCTCTTATCTGGCAACCCCAAAATGATTGTCCTAACTTTCAGATTTTCATAGGCGGTTAAGTTCTCATAAAGAGGCGGTATTTCAATCAATGCTCCGATATGGTTTAAATCGCTACGCTTCCATGTGTGACCGTCAAATTCAATACTTCCAGAGGTTGGCTTCAAAATACCTGTGATCATTTTTAGCGTTGTGGATTTTCCTGCTCCATTCGGTCCCAATAATCCATAGACGGAATTTTTTTCAATATTCAGTGATAAATTGTTTACGACGCTTAGCCCACTGAAAGATTTACAAAGGTCCGTTGTTTTTAAAATCATACTCATATTCTGTCGTATCCTTTCTTTTAATTGATTATAAGAAAAAGGATAAACTTCTATTTTGAAGATTTTATAAAGAAAAATGGATTTATAAAATGTTAACACAACATCTTCTTGAACTATTAGTTCATGTATAACAAGAATTATAAGAGCGTTCATTTCTTTCAACAAGAACTATAAAATGACATTGGAGGTGAACTATCAGTGGAGGTTTTCAATACATCATATATGGGAGCTATTTTTAAAGCTGCCAGAAAGCGGGCAGACATGACACAGGAACAGGTAGCTGAACAGGTCGATATCACACCTCGCTTTCTTATGGGGCTTGAAAAAGGCGAAAAACGTCCCAGCCTGGAAGTCCTGCTTCGCTTAGCACACCTGCTCAACATCCCTGGTGATGCCCTGATCCATCCCCAGCTATCTTTTGTTGATGAAGAAGACCAGGAACTCCTCCGGCTGTTCATGGAGTTAACTGCCAGAGATAAAAAAGTAATCCTGGCTACAGTCCGCGAAATGCTGGGGCATTCCCATACAGAAAAATAGTATTCTAAAGTATTTCTTTTTCTGCCTATGATAATTTTCAAGTGTTTTCTTAGCAGGATACGCCACAATGCCATATCCCTTATGCCACCAGAAGGACAGATGTCCCCCTTGGTGGCGTTTTTCTTTTAACTGTACTCGGTCAAAGTGTATAAAAGGCTGCTTCTGCCGCCATTTTCTCTCCACCGCTGCTCTTTTTTGAGCAGACCAGCCTTTTCCAAATCCTGGATTGCCCGTTCTACCGTCCTTCGTGACAGATTCAGCTCCCTTGCAATGGTACCAATTGCCGGATAACACTGTCCTTCTGCATTGCATCGGTCTTTCAGATACATGTAAACGGTCTTTGCCCGATGGGGCAATTCGAATGCATAAATCTTTGAAAAATATCCCACACCTATCCTCCTCTAGTCGGTCCTAAGCGGCGGTCTTGGGGGAGAATCATGCCTCCGGTTCTTTCGATGCACCTCTTCATATGCTTTCTGAAGTAGTCGCTCTTCTGATCCATCCTCCTCCCATCCTTCCTCATCTTCACAGGCAGTCTGCCTCCGTACAATCTCCTGTTCCAGTTCAAACCGGTCTGCATAAGCAACCGTTCTGGCTGCCTGTTCTGCCACCTCATAAGCTTCCCCAAACCGAATCCCCCATTTTAGAAATAAGGGAAGCTGGGTCCTCATGGGACAGATTCCTGTCTTTGCCAACACAAAATGCCCCTTGGGAAGCGTCTTTAATTCCTCCGGAGCCATTAACGGTCGGCTCATCATCTGGAGGCTCTGGCTGGGATCATTTTTTCCTCTGGAAATGGAACCAGACAAAACGGTTCTGTTTCCCAGTGCTTTTGATAAGATTTCCGCACTTTCTGAGTTGGGTGCAAAGCCTCCAAACAAAATGTCCTGACAGTTATCGATGATAATGCTGGAACCTTCTTTTCCATAATTCTTCTCCAGCTGTGCAAAGCTCTGAATGATAGGAACCATGCTGATCCGTCTGGAACGGCCTGCGGAGAACATCATTTCCATGGACTCGATCTTTGGGATAGTTCCAATTTCATCCGCAAACATCATCACCCGGTTTGGAAGTTTTCCCCCACACTCATCAGCGATCATGAGCATTTCCCGATAGAGCTGCTGTAAAAACAGAGATACCATAAAATACTTCGTGTTATCTTCCTCTGGCAGCACAATAAAAATTGCTGACTTTTCCCTGCAGAACGTTTCCGTATCCAATGTGCTGTCAAAGCACAGGATCTGCTCCATTTCTGAATCAAGAAACGCATTGAGCCGGGACATGGTCGTGGACAATACGGAGGCCATTGCCTGATCCGCAGAGTTTAGGGCTGCCCCTGCAAACCACTTCGCTTTATGAGTAGGCGGCAGCTTATCCATCAGTAGCTGGAACAGGCTCCGGTTCTTCACTGGAGATGGAGCCAGAAGATCCTGGATCAGCTTGAACACCGAAATAATGTGGCGTTTCTCTGGCGGGCAATACTCTGCAATCAGCAAAATGACCGATGCCAGTAGTCCTTCTGCCGCATCATAGAAAAAGGCATTCTGCCCATAGCTACTGGCCGATGCCCCATCGGAACTGATGATGGTCTTTGCCGTAATCTTTGCATACTTCTCTGCCCTGGCCTTAGCTGCCAGATTCTTTGGATTCTCCAGATACGCATCCATATATTTATTCACCAGTGTCAGGATATTGTTTCCATCCGAGCGGGTAGGATTCCGCAGGTCCAGAATTGAAATCCGGTATCCATAACATTCCTTTGCAATCCCTGCATAATTCCGAAACAGATCTCCCTTGGTGTCTGTAGTCAGGAAACTCATCCCGGACGCACAGGCGTATTCGATATTTGGATACAAAAAGTTGGCAGTCTTACCTACGCCGGCTGCTCCAATCATAAGGCAATGAATATCTCCGCTGTCTACCAGTGCTGTAATGGAATTTCCTTTCTTCTTGTACCCAACCACCAGCCCCTGCTCGTTCGGAAGATGGTTTCCTTTTCTCCATTGCTCTGGTTCATAGGGTACATGAGCGTATGTTTCCCTGATTTCCTTTTCCGTCGCAAACCGGGCAGTCCCGTACTGCCCATCCCCCACAGTTTTTGATTTGATCCCATTGAGTGTATAGTGGCTGGACAACATAGCAAGACCTCCGATCACTGCAAACATTCCCAATCCGATACACACAAACATAAAAATTCCCTGTATTGGTATTCCCTCCCCTCACATCATCTGCATTACTGTCTGGCGTTCTACTATAGATTCCGGCGGCGGCTTCTGTAATGCCTGGAGATCTTCATTCCAGTCCTTCTGATAAGAAAAGAGCGGGAACACATTTCCGTATCCCCGCTCAGACAACCGTCTTTTGATCCGCTCTCCTGCCTCGATTCCTGCTTTATCATGATCCAGACACAGAGCGATTTTGGAAAGGTGTGGTACATCCTCAAGAAGCTGTACCAGTGCGTGTTCCGCCACCCCACAGAGTGCCACATAGCTATGCTCCATCCAATCCTTTTGATACATGGAAATAAAAGACAGCATATCAATCGGTGCTTCAAATACATACACCGTATCGCTTTTCCCAATCCAGTGAAAACTGTATCTTGGATCGCAGCTTTCCACATTTCCCTTAAACGGTTTCCCCTGCTGACAGGTTCCTCGCTTATGGGCATGGCGTGGAATTCCATCCACATCAAACCCCACAAAAACTGTATTGTGGTATTTGGCGTCTTCATAAATCATATGTCTTCTTGCAAATACAGACACGACTTTAGGATCCAGACAGCGTGTCTTTACCAGATATGCAAAAGCCCGGTGCATCGTCCGATTGGCCTCCGGAAGTATAAATGGTTTTTTCGGTTCCTGTTCCTGCTTCATGCTTTCCCTATATGCTTCCCCCTGCTCCCCTCCCAACAGCATAGTAACTGCATCCGGAAAACTCTGATTGTAAAACATCCGCACAAAATCAATGGAACAGCCTCCCTTTTCTGTTGCATGATCATACCATTGGTTTCCTCTTACTGTAATACTGTGATCACTGGCCAACCGTTTTTCTCTTCCAGAACGAAGCAGTTTCTCTCCCTGTCTGGAAAGAAAATCTTCCAGATCTACCGCATTGGCCCTTTGCTTCTGTTCTTCTGTAAAATAAATAAATCCTCCCATGCCTTCCTCCTTTGTCAGTAACTGCCTTGTACCGGCTCCCGATCATCCCGTTTGTATCCCTGAGCCTGCTTTTTCTCTGCCAGCTTCCACCGACGTTTTCGATCAATCGGATTCCGGCTTACCCCTAATGAACTCTGCACATCTTGCTGGAATACCCGTTCCAGCTGATGCAACAGCCTGGTCGCTGCCAGAAACAAGGAGGGATCCTGAAACGAATCCAGATGATCCAGTAAAAACTGGGCATAGATGTTTCCCTGTTCTGCCGATGCTGTGAGATACTCCACTGCCTTTTCCCTGTCGCGGGGGACATCCTTACCGCAAAGATATAGCATTGCCAAACGATACTGGGCATATTGATTCCCTTTTTCTGCACACAGTTTCAGGTAGCGGACTGCAGTCTCCACATACGTTTTTACCTGTTTACCAGAAAAATATAATTTCCCCAGTTGATACAAGGCCCATTCATTTTCCTGGTCGGCTGCCTGCTGAAGCCACTTCACTGCCTCATCCACTTGAACTGGGATCTCCTCCCCTTTCAGATACAACATTCCTAAACGGTACTGAGCGATGGAATTTCCTTTTTCCGCAGACATCTTCAACCATTTCATGGCGGTTTCCACATCCTTGGATCCTCCTTCTTCTAAAAGCAGTAGCTGTCCCATCTGATATGCCGCATATGCATTTCCAAGCTCTGCTGAAGAACGGAACCACTTCATAGCCTGACCCATATCTTTTTCAAAATACACACCATCCCGATATAGTTTCCCTAATGCATACTGAGCGGAGGAATGATCTGCATTTGCTGCTCTGGTAAGCCATTCCACCGCCAGACTGCTGTCGCCACTTTCTGTTTCCAACCAAAGTTTTCCGAGTGCATACTGGGCATTGATATTTCCCAGCTTGGCAGACTTCTTCCAATATCCGGCCGCCCTCTCATCATCCGGTTCGGTTCCCATTCCTGTATGGAGCATCTGGCCGATCCGGTACTGCAGTCTATCGTCATGGTTCTTTTCTTCCAGTATCACAAAGCCGGAATACGCATCCTGAAATCTCCGCCCTGCCTGTTGTGAATCCTGCTTTGTTCCAAGACCATCCTGATACATCTTTGCAAGTTCCAGGCTGGCATAAGGATTTCCCTGATCTGAAGAACTCCTGTACAGATCAAATGCCTGCATATCATTTTGTTCTACTCCCTGCCCACAACGATAAAGCCCGGCCAGGGAATATTGGGCATACTTATGACCCAACGCAGCCGCCTGAGAAAACCAATATGCTGCCTGTTCATCATTTTGTTCTGTCCCCAATCCGAAAGCATACATTTTTCCAATGCGATATTGGAAATAGGGTTTCTGCTTCTCTTTCACAGATGCTTCTTCTGTACGAAAAGCCCTCAAGGCTTTCCCATACCATTCCTGTGCCAGAGCCATATCTGTGTCCCGTCCTAAGCCATCCGCAAGCATCCTCCCCAGATCCTGCATGGCAAACCCATTCCCCTGTTCTGCTTCCTGAAGAAATTTCTGATATGCCTTTTCAAAATCTTGCAACACAGAATCGCTGCCATACAGATATTCCCTTGCCTGCTTGTACCCATCTGTCCACCAGTTAGAACCGGATGTTCCTTTTCTACCGTTGAAAAAAGATATCCTCTGAATTTCTTCCTCTACATGTTCCGAATCGGTATCCTCTTCTTCTGTCATTTTTTCTATCAGTTCTGGTTCCTGCTCTGTCCAATCATCCGCTACTTCCAATCCTGTCTCTTCTTCCTCAAATAAAATATGGTGACTGCCCAGCTTTAACGCTTCCGCAATCACCATGTTTCTGATACTCTTTAATTTTGGTTGTTTGGACAGAGGCAGCAGTTCCTCTGTCTGTTGTTTGTAAGTCAATGTAATCTCCTTCTGCCACAAGCCCCATTCCTGATATAGAGCAGACACCCGGCTGTCTTTTCCCAGCTCATCTACGATGTGGTCAACCAGATCCTTTACATCCCGTTTCAAATAACCATAAACTTTTTTACCTCCTGTATGCTGTAGCCGTTTGGAAAGCTCCAGAATACTCGTTTCAATTTCCGAACTCTGGAATGTCCCTGACCGGATTTCATTTAGCCAATTCCTTATTACCTCTGCGGACTGCATCTTCAAGTCTGCACGGTACTGCGTCTGCTTCTCATAGATATTGGCAAAATCCTGGCGGAAGATATCATGTGCCAGTTCCGAACGCATAGCCTCAATGGACTGCTTTGTCAGATACCCTTCCCTGTCCTTTGCCGAGTACACCATCAGATGGACATGGGGATGATGGCTCTCATTATGAAATGCGGCATACCATCTTAAATTGGCACTGTCAATTTTCATATGCTTACACAGCATCGCCCGCTTAGAACGCAGCAGTGCCATCCACTGAGCGGCACTGTCATACCCTAACCGGGCTGCATCCTCCCGCCGCAAAGAAATCACATGGGTCCACACCACACCTTTATGCTCTGCCACTTCTTTTTGTACCTGTCGAAGGATCACCGGTTCTCCTTCATCTGTAAACAGACCATGTTCTCCGATCCGTTCCACACGGGGACGGCCTGCAATATAATCCACATAGTTCTTACACTTTGCAATTAGATTCAGATTCCGCTCCAACGCACAGGAGATAAACTCCGAAGCAGTTCCAATGGTTGGCTTTCTCTGGTAATCTTCATGCTCCAACATCTCCTTTGCCTCCGGAATGTCCCGGAGTAATTGTTTAATCATCTGTTTCTGATTGATCGTTGCCGGAAGATAATGTTTACTGGTATCCATCTTCTCCACACCTTCCCGCGTTCCAATATAACGGATATAGTTTTCCATCTGTGCAGGTGGTGCATCACGCAGATAACGAGAAGTAAAAATAAGTTTTGCCATACTCCTTCAAACTATTGTTTGTTCCCTTTCAGAAAAGCAAAAGGAACCTATGGTTTGTAAACGCTTAATTTTTAGGTATGATAGAAAAAATCCCCGACCACTTTTCAGTAGCCGGAGCACCTTGACAATTCACATATGATTGATTTGATTCGTTTGCACGACGTTCGATCTCAGCTTTGACAGTTTCATTCCATGGCGCCAGAAGTTCTAATTCATCATCACTCATCCTGTCATCAGGCAGTTTTTCCAGCAGATAAGTAAGATAGTGATAGACGTTTACTCCATTGGCTTTTGCC